>Ga0102814_10000144_pt1 | contig 50818 bp, 46 predicted proteins | sample ColrivemetaGS741_FD_79112 | JGI IMG/M metagenome (GOLD analysis project Ga0102814, IMG submission 79112) | Estuarine microbial communities from the Columbia River estuary - Flood tide ETM metaG S.741 | ecosystem: Environmental > Aquatic > Marine > Intertidal zone > Estuary | place: USA...
AAATGGCGGTGAGAGAGGGATTCGAACCCTCGAAACGCTATTAACGCTTACACACTTTCCAGGCGTGCTCCTTCAGCCACTCGGACACCTCACCGTAAACTGTCACCGTTTTCTGTTCTATTAACTAGTCAGGAGCACGGCGTGCTCGTTGCTTCGAGACAAGCTAAAGCTTGCCTCTTGTCTCTGCGAGATCGCCCTTCGTGCGTCCAAAATCCATTCGCATTTTGTCAGCCACTCAGACACCTCACCTTAAACTGTCACCGTTTTCTGTTCTATTAACTAGTCAGGAGCACGGCGTGCTCGTGCTTCAATAATCTCGGGGCTTGCAGCCTGTTTTGAAGCGGAGCAACTTTACACAAACGGGGTGGTAAAAGCAATCAACCCAGAGCGTATCCGCAGTAATCTGACGCTTCTTTGGGCTGGGTGCTAGACTAAAGTCATGACATGGAAAGAGATTGTATATCCGTCGCCGAAACTGCAGGAGCTCTATCGGTTGGTGCTTGGCCTCTGTGGGGCTATTATTCTGTTGGGAGCCTGGGGAGTTATTGGCTATCATCCTGCCCTGCTGGTTTTGCTGCCGGCTCTGTTTATCTATCAGTTTAGCTGTTATTTCAGAAGCATGGCTTCGCCTAACAAGCAGGTGGGGCAGCGCCTCGCTCTGTTGCTGGAATTTGTCGATGGGGTTCTTACCGGGGTGCTATTGGCCTTTGTGGGCTTTGATCCGCTGCTGACTATTGCTCTGGGACTGGGGTTTCTGATGACTGTTATCAGCCCTCTTAAAGCCACTGCGCCCCTGGACCTATTTGGGCTCTTTGCTGGCGCTCTGCTCACCTATTGGCTGTTACCAATAAGCGTAAGTCCCGGTTTGCAGGCACAGCTACTGATCCTACTATTGGTGGCTGGTTACTGTCTGTTGCTGGCTAATATGGCGCGAAATACCCATTCAATGCTGGCTGAGCAGAATGATTCTGTGCTGAGGCAGAATGAATGGCTGACGCTGCGAACTTTTAGGTTATCTAAATATCTATCACCACCGCTGCGCAAAGCTATCTTAACTGGCAAGGATGTGCGTGCCGAAACTCAGGAAAAGGCTCTGACTATTTTCTTCTCTGATATGGAGGGCTTTACCCAGTTGGCGGAAAGGCTGGATCCTGAGCAGCTGACCTCTCTGCTAAATAGCTATCTAACTGTGATGTCTGAAATCGCCTTTCGCTTTGGGGGCACAGTGGACAAGGTAATTGGCGACTCGATTATGGTGTTCTTTGGTGACCCTGAGAGTCGCGGTGTACGATCTGATGCGGTTCGCTGTGTGTCTATGGCCATTGCTATGCGCAAAGCCATGCAGGAGCTGCAGCTGCGCTGGCAGGCTGAGGGTATAGAGCACCCAGTTGGCCTGCGTATGGGCATCAACAGCGGAGTCTGTAAAGTGGGCAACTTTGGCACCGAGAACCGCCTCGACTACACCTTGCTGGGCCGTGCGGTCAATCTGGCCAGCCGCCTGGAGTCCTCTGCAGACAGCAACGAGATTTTACTCTCTGAGGATACCTACGGGCTAATTGGCGACTCTATTCACTGCATAGATAAGGGGCAGATATCTATCAAGGGGTTCGCTGAGCCGGTCAAGGTGTACAGTGCTGTGGATCTGCACAAACATCTCAGCTCAGACTACCCGCCAAGGGACAGCGCCACAGTTAAACCATCCAACCACCCCGCAGTAGCAGACTACTCGTAATCTGCTATAGATGGGCAGGAACAGACCAGATTGCGGTCGCCAAACACATGGTCGAGACGCCCCACCGGCGGCCAGTATTTGCCCTCGCGCAATGAAGCCAATGGATAGGCTGCCTGACTGCGGCTGTAGGCCCGCGTCCATTGGTCGGCACTGACCATAGCGGCGGTGTGAGGTGCGCCCGCCAGGGGGTTGTTATCCACAGTGAACTCGCCATTGGCAACCTGATCAATCTCCTGCTTAATAGCAATCATCGCATCACAGAATCGGTCTAGCTCTGCTTTTGACTCACTCTCTGTGGGCTCGATCATCAATGTGCCAGCTACAGGGAATGACATGGTTGGCGCATGGAAGCCATAGTCGATCAATCGCTTGGCTATATCGTCAACACTGATGCCTATCTCATCTTTTATGGGTCGCACATCCAGAATACATTCGTGGGCAACTCGACCGTTAGAGCCGGTATACAGCACCTGGTAATGGTCCTGCAGACGATCGGCCATATAGTTGGCATTCAGTATGGCTACCTCTGTAGCCTGCTTGAGCCCAACTCGACCCATCATGCGAATATACATCCAGGTAATAGGCAGAATACTGGCACTGCCATAGGGAGCCGCTGAAACCTGCGCACCCTGACGGCTGCCCTCTGCCGATTCTCTGGGTAAAAATGGCGCCAGATGCTCGCCAACGCCAATCGGACCTACGCCCGGGCCACCACCGCCATGAGGGATACAGAATGTTTTATGCAGATTGAGATGTGAGACATCGCCACCAAATTTACCTGGCTGACAGACACCCACCATGGCATTGAGATTGGCGCCATCTATATACACCTGACCACCATGGTTATGCACAATCTCACATATCTCGCTAATGCGCTCTTCAAACACCCCATGGGTGGATGGGTAAGTCACCATAATGGCAGCTAGGCTATCTGCGTGGGCCTCAGCCTTGGCGCTGAGGTCATCTACATCCACATTACCCTGGTCATCACATTTAACCACCACCACTGCCATGCCACACATCTGTGCTGATGCTGGATTGGTGCCATGGGCCGAGCTGGGTATCAGGCAAATATTACGCTGAGTATCACCGCGACTTTCGTGGTAACCGCGAATAGCTAGCAGACCTGCATATTCACCCTGGGAGCCAGCATTGGGCTGCAGTGACATAGCATCGTAGCCAGTTGAAGCGCAGAGCATAGCTTCCAGATCATCAATCATAGCCCGATAGCCTGCTGTCTGATCCTCTGGTGCAAAGGGATGTATATTGGCGAATTCAGGCCAGGTAATCGGCAGCATCTCTGCGGTGGCATTGAGCTTCATGGTGCATGAGCCCAGGGGAATCATAGCGCGATCCAGGGCAATATCTTTGTCTGACAGCTTGCGCAGATAACGCAGCATCTCCGTCTCGGAATGGTAGCGGCTAAAGGTTGGGTGAGTTAGAAAGCTGTCCTTGCGCATCAGGTTGCCGGGCAGTGCCTCCGACACCTCCTCTAACAGAGCCTCTATATCCAGGCTATGGCTACCCAGCAAAATATCCCAGAGTGCAACCACATCCTCAGCACCAGTGGTTTCATCCAGCGACAGACCAATGGTATTGGCGTCAATCTGGCGCAGATTAACTCTTTGCTTCTGAGCGGCTTTAATTAGCGCCGCAGTTTTATCCCCTGTATTCAGGGTCAATGTATCAAACCAGCTATCATTAACCGGTGACAGGTTATTTTGTCGCAGGCCCTCGGCCAGCACAGAGGTCAGCAGATGCACTCGCTGAGCAATGCGCTTAAGCCCATCCGGACCATGGTACACAGCATACATACTGGCGATAACCGCCAACAGCACCTGGGCCGTACAGATATTAGAGGTCGCCTTCTCGCGGCGTATATGCTGTTCGCGAGTTTGCAGTGCCAACCGGTACGCTGGTTCGCCATTGGCATCCTGTGACAGACCTACCAATCGGCCCGGCAGATTGCGTTTAAAGGCTTCGCGAGTGGCCATATAGCCAGCATGGGGGCCACCGTAACCCAGTGGTACACCAAAGCGCTGGGTTGAACCAATAGCCACATCTGCTCCCAGAGAGCCGGGAGACTCAAGTAATACCAGGCTAAGAATATCTGCCGCCATTACCACCAGGCCTTTATTGTCCTGGATACGCTGGGCAATCTGCCGGTAGTCTCGCACCTCACCACTGGCACCTGGATATTGCAGCAGTGCGCCAAAGGCCTCACCGTCAAATTGTTCAGGCTCAGCCACCACTACCTCTATGGCCATGGGCTCGGCACGGGTTTTAATAATCTCTATGGTCTGGGGCAAGCAGTCCGCATCTACCAAAAAGCGCATTGATTTTGACTTGGACATGCGCTGACAGAGGGCCATGGCCTCAGCCGCCGCTGTGCCCTCATCGAGCATGGAGGCATTGGCCATTTCCATACCAGTCAGGTCAGTAATCATGGTCTGGAAGTTAATTAGTGCCTCCAGGCGACCCTGAGAAATCTCCGGCTGATAGGGGGTATAGGCTGTGTACCAGGCGGGGTTTTCCAAAATATTGCGCTGAATTACATTGGGTGTGATGGTGCCGTAATAGCCCTGCCCTATATAGTTCTTAAATACCTGATTGAGGGCGGCCATCTGCCGCAGCTCGGCCAGTGCCTGCAGCTCGGTGCAGCCATCAACTATATCCAGCGCCTCAGTCATGGCGATGGCGCTGGGTACTACCTCAGCGGTTAACTCAGTCAGATTACTGCAGCCCAGAGCTGCCAGCATAGCCTGCTGATCATCTGCATTGGGACCAATATGACGGGCCATAAATTCTGCAGAATTTTCCAGATCGGCAAAGGTGCGTTTCTTTTGTAACATTAACCAGGCTCCAATAATTAGTGGTAATTAACCGCGAAAATAACGTTGCTGCACCAGTGGCATCTTGGCCACTGTAATGGGCCGCTCTTTGCCGCGGACCATTGCTCTGAGTTGAGTACCCACAGCTGATAAATGGCTGGGCACATAGCCCATGGCTACAGGTGCCTGCAATGTAGGGCCAAAACCACCACTGGTGATATGACCAACCACTGTGCCCTGCTGATCAATAATCTCCGCACCTTCGCGCACCGGCGCGCGGCCTTCGACAATAAAGCCAACTCGCTTTTTGGTGACACCATTGGCTAGCTGATCGAGAATAATGCCGGCACCCAGAAAGCCTCCGGCCTTGGCTCCATCAGCGCGGCGAGACTTACTGATGCTCCAAGCAATACTGGCTTCTACAGGGCTGGTCTCTGTATCTAAATCATGGCCATAGAGACAGAGTCCTGCCTCCAGTCGCAAAGAATCTCTGGCACCCAGCCCAATCCACTTAACTGAGCTGTGGGCCAGTAATCTGTCTGCCAGAGCACGGGCATCTGCGGCGGCCACAGAAATTTCAAAGCCGTCTTCGCCGGTGTAACCTGAGCGAGTGACATAGCAGTCCATGCCATCAATGGACAGCGGACAACCATTCATAAATAGCAGTGTATTGGCCTCTGGTGCCAGTTGGGCCATTACCTCATTGGCAGCTGCACCCTGCAGTGCTAGCAGCTGGGAATCCGCAAAATACTCAATATCCAGATCACTGAGGTGGTGGCGTAAATGGGCTAGGTCCTGTTCCTTGCAGGCGGCATTCACCACAAGAAAAAAACTATTCTCTGACCAGCGGGTAACAATCAGATCGTCGGAAATTCCACCGCTCTCGGTGGTAAAGGTGGCATAGGTTTGCTGGTTAATCTGCAGAGACTCCAGATCGACGGGCATAAGTTTTTCTAATGCCAGTGCAGCGCCATCGCCACTCACTAACAGCTGCCCCATATGGGAGACATCGAACAGGCCTGCATTATCTCTGCAGTGCAGATGCTCTTGCATAATGCCCTCGGCATACTGCACCGGCATCAAATAACCAGCGAAAGGCACCATTTTGCCTCCGGCAGCCCTGTGGTGGTCGTAAAATTGCGTATGCTTGAGTTCAGTATTGTCGGACATTGTTAGACGCTTTTTAGCTCTATTAGAAGTGAATAATAGAGCCTGGCCTGTGATTTGTTAAATTAATAGCTATAATGCATGTATTAATATATTAAATACTAAGGTGAGCTATGAAAAATCTGCCCATGGAGCTGCTCAGAGCCTTTGTTTCTGTGGCCCAACTAGGCAGCTTTACCAAGGCCGGAGAAATACTTGGCCGATCACAGCCTGCAGTTAGTCTGCAGATACAGCGCCTAGAGGAACTGGTTGATGAACCTCTATTGAATCGCAATGGTAGAAACCTGGAACTGAGCGATGCCGGCAACAACCTCTATGGTTATGCCAATCAAATTCTGTCCTTAAACGATCTGGCTATCAGTGAGCTTTCAAAGAGTGCCGTCTCAGGAAAAATCCGCCTGGGTATTCCCAGCGAATTTGCCACTATGCTCCTGCCAAAAATTGTCAGTCGTTTTGCCAGTGCCTATCCCAATATCACTCTGGAGGTAAACTGTGAGTTGAGTAAAAACCTGTTATCCAAGGCTGGCAAGCAGAGCCACGACCTTATTCTTGCACTGGAGGACAACCCATCAAAAACCTGGTCTAACCTGGTGAAAACCGATGATCTGGTCTGGGTAACCAGCGCCGACCACAGTATTCAGAAAGCCCCTATTGTGCCGCTGATTGCCGCGGCAGAGGGCTGCATCTACAGACAGCGAGCCACCAACCTGCTGGACCAGATTCAGCAACCCTGGCAGATCGTGTATACCATTCCAGATTTAGGTGGCATTCAGCAGGCTATTCAGGAGGGGCTGGGGGTCACTGTACTGGCCAAGAGCACAGTGCCGGGCAACCTCAGGGTACTGCCACCCTCGGCACGCTTTCCAGACCTGGGTAAGGTGGGTATTAGTTTGCTCGCTTCCAAGCGCAGCGCAAATAACAAGGCAGTGCATCTGCTCACTGAGTTTTTAAAAACCAGTCTGACCTAGCCCTGCTGCTAGCGGTCAGTTACTGGCGCACCTGGCGATAGCTGGGCGGAAAGCTTTGAACCGTGCTGCGAAAAGGGTTGATATCCAGACCGCCGCGTCTCATGTAGCGCGCATATACACTCAGTTCAGTCGGCGCACAGCACTGCATAATATCGGTAAAAATCTTCTCGACACATTGCTCGTGAAAATCCTGATGCTGGCGAAAAGAGACTATATATTTGAGTAGCCCCGCCCTATCGATTGCCGGCCCGCTGTAACTGATATATACAGAGGCCCAGTCGGGTTGATCGGTCACCGGACAGTTGGTCTTTAACAGATGTGAATAGAGAGTTTCACTGACCGAACCACTGTTACCGGCTGACAGAAACTTAGGTTCTGGCTGATAGGTATCTATTGCCAGCGACTGGTTGTCGATACAGAACCCATCTGGCTCTGATATGGGCTTAAAACCGTTGTAAGCCGATATATCATAGAGCACCACATCCACGTCAGACCCAGTTGCCCCAGACAGGTCGGCGACCAATGCCTCAGTAACCTGATCCATGGAGGTAAATTGTGTCTGAATAAACGAGTTGAGATAGAGCTTAAATGACTTGGACTCAACAATAGCACTGCTGGTGCAGGGAAATAAAAACTCGCCAATAGCCAACTGTGGCAGGCCATCTAAATTTAACCAGGAGATCTCAAAGGCAGTCCAGAGATCCACACCCACAAATGGAAGTTCCCCACTGTTATCAGAGCCGCGCGCCTTGCTGCGGGGAATGGGAAACAGCAGCGAGGCATCGTACTGGTCACTGTAGCCTGTATCTTTTCCCAGCCCGGTATCTGAATAATCCGCCATTAGCTGCGCAGCCTCGAGCCAGTCTCCAGCAGTCGCAGAGCCACGCCAAATAACACCACAGAAAATAAGCCAACCATAATAAATGACCAGGCAATATTGATATCTGTAATCCCCACCATACCGTAGCGAAAGGCATTGACCATATAGAGTATTGGGTTAATCAGGGACACTGAAACCCAGAAATCGCCGAGCATATCTATCAAATAAAACACTCCACACAGATAGATCAGCGGTGTTAAAACGAAGGTGGGAATAATAGAAATATCGTCAAAGCTACTGGCAAAAATAGCATTGATCAAACCAGCCAGACTAAACATCAATGAAGTCATTAATACTATGCCAATGGTGATAGGCAAACTGTGCAGACTAAAATCGGCAAAATAAAGTGACAGCAAGGTCACCATAGCGCCCACACCTAGGCCACGACTCATGCCACCCACAACATAGCCCAGCAAAATAATCCAGTTGGGAGTTGGCGACACCAGCAACTCTTCAATATTGCGCTGGAATTTAGAACCATAAAAAGACGAGACCACATTGGAGTAGGAGTTGGTAATTACCGACATCATAATCAAACCAGGCGCCACAAACTGTATATAGGGCAGCTCTGACATCTCGCCGATACGCGAGCCAATCAATCGGCCAAAAATCACAAAGTACAGCACAATAGTAATAATCGGCGGCACTAGAGTCTGGGGCCAAATGCGCAGAAACCGATGAATCTCGCGACGCACAATGGTACTGAAAGAAATCCACTTCTGGCGATTATTCATGGTTGCTCTCCTGCAGGTTTTTCTCCACCAAATCGAAGAACAACTCCTCGAGTCGGTTGGTCTTGTTGCGCATACTCAACACATGGATACCCTTATCTGTCAGTGCAGTAAATAGTTTATTGACTGACTGGGACTTATCAATAACCACCTCTAGACTGTGCTCGTCTACCAATGATAAGGGATAACCTTCAACCTGGGGGCAGCTGTCCAGTACCTCGCGAATATCCAGCACAAAGGTCTCTTTATTGAGCTGTTTTAATAACTCTCTAATACTGGTATTTTTGACAATCTGCCCATGGTCGATAATGGCAATATTGCGACACAGGCTCTCGGCCTCCTCGAGATAATGGGTGGTCAGTATAATAGTGGTGCCCTGACGGTTTATCTCCTTAAGAAACTCCCACATTGAGCGGCGCAGCTCTATATCCACACCGGCAGTGGGCTCATCGAGCACTAATAATTTGGGCTGGTGAATCAGTGCCCGAGCAATCATCAATCGGCGCTTCATACCCCCAGAGAGAGTCCGCGATGCGGTATTGCGCTTATCCCAGAGGGCCAGCTGTTTTAAATATTTTTCGGCACGCTCATAGGCAACATCAGAGGGGATGCCGTAATAGCCCGCCTGATTGATTAGAATATCAATCGGCTTTTCAAATTGATTAAAGTTAAATTCCTGGGGCACCACGCCCACAAACTGTTTTGCAGTACTAAAATCCTGATCTATATCATGGCCAAAAACCTTGATCGAACCTGTGGTCTTTCGAACCAGGGAACAGATAATACCTATGGTTGTGGACTTACCTGCGCCATTGGGGCCAAGCAGCGCAAAAAAATCCCCTGGCGCCACCTCCAGATCAACCGACTTCAGGGCCTGAAAGCCATCTTCATAGGTTTTGCTAAGCTGACTGATCGCCAGAGCTGGTTCGCTTTGCTGTTTCAAGTAAATGCTTCCAAATAGGTTATTTAATTCTGTGGAGCATTGTATCCCGAGAGCAAAATTTTGTCTGGTTTAAAGGCCTGTTTAGACTAGTTCCATCCAAATTTTGCGGGCATAATGATCCATCATTTGATGGGTAAAAGAGACTCTATGCCGCGAAAAACCATTCATCGCTTTCTCCCGGATATCGGCAAACTGCTGCAGCGTCCCTCGCTGCGCTGGATCGACAATCTGGCCCATGACCCAAATCTGCTGCATCTCAACCGCCACTCCGTCTCTCTGGCCGTGTTTGTGGGTATTTTCTGCGCCTTTATACCACTGCCTATTCAGACCCTGATAGCCGTGGCTATGTGTTTTTGGCTGGGAGCAAATCTACCCATTGGTATGATGGCCATCTGGATAAGCAATCCAATCACTATTCCGCCTATGTTTTATCTTACCCATCAGCTGGGGAGCTTTCTGCTGGGTAGTGAGCCGGTAGACTTCACCGTAACACTGTCCTGGGAATGGTTTTCGAATCTTGGCTCTGGAGTGCTGTTGCCGTTAATGGTGGGGAGCCTGCTGTGCGGGATTATTCTGGCCTCTATTGGCTATTTCTTTATCCACTATCTGTGGCGCTGGAAGGTCGTAAAAAACTGGGAAGAGCGCAAAAATCAGCGCCAGAACAACAGGCGGGCTTAGCCCTCAAAGCGCAACTCTTGCGCCGGCACCACGCGACTGGCTCGCAGCGCCGGGTAAATTGTGGCAATAATATTTAGCACTATAGCCACAGCTGCAATTTGCGCCACATTCTCCCAGCGCAGGTCAACCGGAACATAGTCAATTGGATACACGGCGGTATCCAGAAATCTGCTGCCTACCATGGACTCAATCCAGAGTACTAAATCTGCGACCCAGTAACAGCCAATCACTCCCAGAAGTACCCCTAGGGCTATGCCAAACAGCCCAATCATAGCCCCCTGAATTAAAAACAGTTGCACAATGGCCTGTCGCGATAGCCCCAGAGTCTGCAAAATTGCAATATCGCCGCGCTTATTGACCACAGACATCATTAGCATAGACACCACATTAAATGCCGCAATGGCCACAATCAAAAAGATTAGCAGACTCACTAGATTGCGCGATAGCTGGATTGCCTGATAGAGATTGCCATGGGTCTGAAACCAGTCGCGAAAGCCGTAGCCAAAAGGCAGCTGCTCAAGCAACCTGTAACCGGTCTGACGGGCATCAAACTGATCCTCCACCTGCAGCCTAAAGCCCTGCACCAGCCCCTCTACCCCGGCTATATTTCCCACCTGATGCAGAGAGGCTAGACCCAGTATCTGGTCCAGCTCAGTATGGGTAGCAAAAATACCGGTTAGCAGAAAACTATGGGCGGCTGTAGCTCTGCCATTGATCGCGGGAATGATCACAGTTACCCGCTGGCCCACAACCACATTTAAATCTTCGGCCATAGGCTGGGGCAAAAGTAGCTGGCCAGATTGGGGGACGGTCAGACCGGCCTCCCGAATGACATTTTCAAGGCCCCTGGGCAAGGCCTGGGCAGAGAGCCCAAGTAGCTGTATTGGCCTAGTTTGCTGGCCACTATGTATGAGTCCCTCAGCCTCATTGTAGGGAGTGACTTCGGTCACCTGATCCAACTCCGCTATCAACTGAGTTTGGCTCTGCCAATCACTGACACCCACCCCGTGAATCAATTGAATATGGGGCACCACGGAGAGAATGCGCTCGCGCAATTCACGATCAAAACCATTCATCACTGACAGCACAACCACTAGCAGCGCAACACCTAGAGCCAGCCCGGCAATGGCCAGCATAGAGATAAATGAAACCAACAGACTGCCCCGCCCGCCCGAGGTAAAGTAGCGCAGGCCCACAAACACTGGTACCGACTTAAACAAGTGCAGGCTCCAGAATGCCTTCCACCAGGCGCACTGCCCGGTCCATACGCCCGGCTATTGCCGGATCATGGGTGACCATCACAGTGGAAATACCCAGGGTTTCATTGAGTTCCATAAGCAGATCTAACATAGAGGCGGCGGTGTGGGGGTCCAGATTACCTGTGGGCTCATCCATTAAAACCACCGCTGGCTGGGTGACCAGAGCCCGGGCTATGGCCACGCGCTGGCGCTCACCACCAGACAGCTCAGCCGGGTGATGCCGCAGGCGCTCAGCCAGGCCCACTCGAGACAAAAGTTCTTCCGATCGCTCTCTGGCCTGGGCTACAGATGCACCCCCAATCAGCAGCGGCAGAGCGACATTTTCCAGCGCGGAAAACTCTGCCAGCAGATGATGAAATTGATACACAAAGCCCAGGTGCTGATTGCGCCAACTGGCCCTCTGGGAGGCGTCTAAATTCTGCCAGTCAGTACCGCACAGCTTTACTGAGCCCCCATTGGGGTCGTCCAGCCCAGCCAGCAGATTGAGCAATGTGGTTTTGCCCGATCCAGAGACACCAATAATAGCCAGCTTTTCGCCTGCATGTACCTCTAGGTTGGCCCCCTCAAGCACTGCTAAATCATTATCGCCGCCCGCCTGCTTATAGCTGCGGTATAGATCTGAGGCCAGCAACACAGATTTATCGGTCATAGCGCAGTGCCTCCGCCGGAAGAACCTGCCCCGCTCGCCAGGCTGGATAAAGCGTGGCTAGAAAACTAATAGCAGCAGCACTGAGCACCACCAGGGCCACATCGCTAGCCAGCAATCTGGATGGCAGAGCGCTAATCAAATAGACCGAGGGATCAAATAGATAGACCCCGATAAAGGTTTCGATAAAGCTCACAATATCTCCAATAAAAACAGCCAGCAGACAGCCCAGCACCGTGCCCACAAAAATTCCCATAAAACCTACTGCCAAGCCCTGCACCATAAATACCTTGATCACCAGACCTGCGGATGCACCCAGGGTGCGCACCACAGCTATATCACTGCGTTTATCTGCCACCATCAACACCAGGCTGGCAACAATATTGAAGGCGGCCACGGCAATAATAACCGACAGCAGCAAACTCACCACCAGCTTCTCCATGCGCATCGCCTGAAATAAAGTGCCCATAGATTGGGTCCAGGTACGCCAATTAATATCCTCTAGAAGCTGGGCGTTGTTGGCCAGCCAGCTGTCAGCCTGATAGGCGTCGCCCAGACTCAGCTGAACTCCCTGATAGCGCTCACCGAGCTGCAGTAACTTGCGGGCATCGCTCTGGTGTACAAAGCTAACCGAGGAGTCCACCTGGGCACCCACCTGAAAAATTCCTGTGACCACAAAACTCTTGATGCGCGGAAAAATACCAGCAGGTGTCACACTGACTTTAGGTAGGGTCAGCTGCAGTTTATCGCCAACAAAAACCCCCAGCCGTCGCGCCACCTGGCTACCTAAAATAATGCCAAACTCACCAGCGCGCAGCTGCTCCACATGACCGCTGAGCATCTGCTGTTGCAGCAACGCTGCGCTGGGCCAGTCTGGGTCTGTGGCCTGCATCATCAGGCCCAGCTGCTGTGACTGATAGGAGAGCATCACAAAGCTCTGGGCCAATGGGGTCACCTCGACTACCGGCGATTGCTCGCCGAGTAAACTGTGGCGCAAATCATCAATATCTGCCGCCGAAACCCCCTGAGCTGAGGTGCCAGTAATATGGGGAACCACCATCAGCAGCCGGGACTTGATCTCGCGATCAAAGCCATTCATTATCGACAGCACCACAATTAAAGCCATCACGCCGAGAGCCATGGCAAATAGCGAAAAGCCAGAGATAAAGGAAACAAATCCTTCGCGGCGTTTACTGCGGGTATAGCGCAAGCCTATAAAGAGAGGGAGGTTTTTAAACATGCAGGGATTAAACCCGAAACCCTGGCTACAAACAACATTGCATCCATACCAGTAATGCTAACCAATTCAGGTTTCCCTCGGACCTATTGCCTACAATTAGCAGAGTAAATCATCAGATTACAGGATGTTGAGCATGAAACACTGGACCCTATCATCTGTTTTAGCCGCTTTGCTATGCATCGGCTGGGCCGGAACTCTAACAGCAGAGCAGATAAAGCTGCCCCTGGGGCAGCAGACAGATAGCAGTGCGCTGGACCTACCCCAGCGCGGCCTTACCAGAGCCCAGGTGGCCGAGCAGTTAGGTGAGCCGGAAACTGTGCAACTGGCGGTGGGAGAACCACCTATAAGCGCCTGGGAATACCAGGATTTTACAGTCTATTTTGAGCACGACTTGGTGCTGCGCTCTGTGGTCAGGCACCCGAATTTATCGCCAACCCCCGAGGATGAACACCAAACTCCTTAGGACTGCTTGCCCTCAAAGGACCTACGATCGCGACTAACCCGGTTTAAACCATTCATAGAGGCAATGCGATAGGCCTCAGCCATGGTTGGGTAGTTGAAGGTGGTACGCAGGAAATACTTGATGCTGTTGGCCTCACCCTTCTGGCTCATAATAGCCTGGCCAATATGGATAATCTCCGCAGCTTCGGCACCAAAACAGTGAATGCCCAGAATTTCCAGACTGTCCTGGTGGAAGAGAATTTTTAGCATACCCACTTCCTCACCCGAGATATGCGCCCGGGCTGTGTCCTTAAAGTAGGCGCGACCAATCTCGTAGGGAATCTTTTGCTCGGTAAGCTCAGACTCATTCTGGCCTACAAAGCTAATCTCTGGGATGGTCCAGATACCTGTGGCCACATCCTCAACCCTGTACTGATCATCAGTTCCACACATATGGGACGCGGCAAAGCGCCCCTGATCATAGGCTGCGCCCGCCAGAGAGGGCCAGCCAATCAAATCACCAGCGGCATAGATATGGGACACTGAGGTCTGATAGTCTTTATTTACCTGGAGCTGCCCGCGCTCATCGGCTTCCAGGCCAGCATTTTCCAGACCCAGACCTTTGGTATTACCGGCCCGGCCATTACACCAGAGCAACGCTTCACCATGGATACGCTTGCCCGACTTCAGTTCCAGAGTCACACCGTTGTCATTGGTAGTGACCCGCTCATACTCTTCGTTATGGCGCACCATGACATTGAGATCACGCAGGTGGTAACTCAGAGCATCAGAGATTTCATCATCGAGGAAATTCATCAGCCATTCTCTGGTATTTACCAAATCCACTCGAGTATCCAATCCTGAGAAGATCGAGGCATATTCGCAGCCTATAACTCCGGCACCATAGATAATAATATTCCGCGGGGTGCTATCCAGCCCGAGAATACTGTCGCTATCAAAGATTGCCGAGTGGCTAAAATCAATATCATCCGGGCGATAGGGGCTAGAGCCCGTAGCCAGTAAAAAATGTTTACCTGCAACCGATAGCACCTTGCCATCGCGACTTGTTACTGAGACCTCATGGGGGTTAACAAAACTGGCGCGACCAATATGGGTCTGCACTCGATTTCGCGCATAGCCTTTGGTGCGCCCCTCAACCTGTTTGGTGATTACGCTCTCTGCAGCTTTCATCACCTCGGGGAAAGAAAACCATTTCGGCTCACCCACTGCCCGGAACATGGGCATGGTGTTGTACTGCATCATGCGACGCACTGACTGCCGCAGCGCTTTGGAGGGAATAGTCCCCAGGTGAGTGCAGCTGCCGCCGGCCTGATGACGCTCATCAATAACAGCCACGCGCCAGCCCTGCTTTACCGCATTCATAGCCGCGCCCTCACCAGCAGGGCCGCTGCCAATCACTACCAGGTCATAGGAAAAATCTGTCATTGTTAAACTTTGTCCTTGCTGATTGCGGTCGCATCAGCGGTAGCATCATAGCCAAGCTCAGAATTTGATTGCTCATCACATTTATTGGGATCGCCGCCACAGATATCGCAGTTGTAGTTAGCCTCGCCCAGGGCCGCACCCACGCCGCCGCAGGAGCCAGAAATAGGTTTACCACCCATCAGCACACCAATCGCCATGGCCGCTATCAGCAGGCCAAACATTAAAATTGCCAGGAAAATCTCTGCCATAGGAACTAGTCTCTCAGGCCTCTTGTTCTGTGGGTTTTGTTGCCAGTAAGTAGGGCGCGAAGGCTTCACTGCTCAGCGCTTTAAATTCTTCACCATCTTTGACCAGCATATAGATCGCCAGACCCAGCTGCTCGGCCAGTGCCATGCCCTGCTCTTCTCCGAGAACCATAAGGGCTGTAGCCCAGGCATCGGCCTCTGCACAGGTCTCGCCCACCACGGTTACCGAGGCTAGGTTATGACGAATAGGCCTGCCGGTGCGCGGATCTATGGTATGGGAGTAGCGCACGCCATCCTGCTCAAAATAGTTGCGATAGTCACCTGAGGTGGCAATAGCCACATTGTGAGCGGCAATCACTCGCTGCACCTGAGGAATCACCGCAGGCATTTCAACCGCTATGCGCCAGGGTTGTCCGTCGGGATTGAATCCACCGAGACGCATCTCTCCGCCAATCTCCACCAGATAGTCAGGCAGGGCAAGCATCTCGAGCAGATCAGCAACCTGATCCACCGCATAGCCCTTGGCTACAGCTGACAGATCAAGGCGAATAGGCGATGATTTGCTGATCATCTGCATATCCATATCCAGATGCTGATAACCTGTATTCTCTAGCGCCTGGGCAATTTGCTCATCGGCAGGAACCACATCATCTGTAGGCACAGGGCCAAAACCCCAAAGGTCGACCAAGGGCCCAACCGTAGGGTCAAAAGCGCCGGCGCTCTGCTCCCAGACCAGCTTGCTAACATCCAGCACATCGGCAAACTGTGGGCTGATCATTTGCGGCTCGGCCACCGGCTGGGCATTGAACTGACTGATCTCAGAATTACTTTTGTAGGTGGACATGGACTGATCGACCAGGTCCAGAGCAGCTTCGATGCGCTGCGCTAAATCCGCAGGCGCAGGCTGGTCGGCCACTACGGTGATATGGTAGCTGGTACCCATTTTGGTGCCAGAGATTTTAATAATCTCTGGGCTTGAGTCACAGCCAGTCAACCCAGAAAGGGCGACCAAAAATAGGCTATAAAGCAAAAACGAGGCCCTATCAAAAAGCCCCGTTATCGCGTTTACTCTGTTGTTATTAACCACCGAAATCATCGAGGAAAATATTCTCCTGCTCAACACCCAGGTCGACCAGCAACTTAACCACTGCAGCATTCATCATAGGGGGTCCGCACATATAGAACTCACAGTCCTCTGGCGCCTCATGATCCTTTAGGTACTGCTCATAGAGCACATTGTGGATAAAGCCAGTCAGTCCATCCCAGTTATCTTCTGGCTGCGGATCTGAAAGTGCCAGATGCCAGTCGAAGTTGTCGTTCTCTGCAGCCAGCATATCGTACTCATCGTCGTAGAAACACTCGCGCAGTGAGCGGGCGCCATACCAGAAGCTGATTTTACGATCAGATTTAATACGCTTAAGCTGGTCAAAAATATGCGAGCGCATAGGAGCCATACCGGCGCCGCCACCCACAAATACCATCTCATTGTCGGTCTCCTTGGCAAAGAACTCACCAAAGGGGCCATAGACCTGAATCTTATCCCCAGGCTTAAGGCTGAAAACATAGGACGACATCTGTCCGGGCACAATGCCGGTAGAGCCTGGAGGCGGCGTGGCAATACGAATATTAAACTTAACTACGCCCTTCTCGTCTGGGTAGTTAGCCATTGAATAGGCGCGAATCACCGTCTCATCAACAATCGACTCATGCTTAAAGAAGTCAAAGCGCTCCCAGTCACCGCGATACTCTTCTTCAATATCAAAATCTGAGTACTTAATATGGTGAGGGGGGCATTCCAGCTGCACATAACCACCGGCGCGGAATTTAACATCCTCACCTTCGGGTAGCTTGAGGGTCAGCTCTTTGATAAAGGTAGCCACATTGGGATTGGACTCAACCTCACATTCCCAGCGCTTAACACCAAATACTTCTTCCGGCACCTGGACATGCATGTCCTGCTTAACCGGAGCCTGACAGGACAGTCTCCAGCCTTCAGCAGCTTCACGGCGATTAAAGTGACTCTCTTCGGTGGGCAGCATAGAGCCACCACCTTCGGTAATCACACATTTGCACTGAGCGCAGCTACCGCCACCACCACAGGCCGAGGGCAAAAACAGCCCCGCATTGGACAATGTCTGCAGCAGCTTATCGCCCGCAGGTACAGTGATGGTTTTCTCACCATTAATGACAATATTTACATCACCAGAGGACACCAACTTACTGCGTGCAGCCAGAATAAAGGCCACCAGCGCCAGAATCACTGTGGTAAACATGCCTACGCCAAGAATAATTTCTGTATTCATACTTTTATTACGTCTCCGTTATTACAGATATTGCTTAGATATCAATGCCGCCGAAGGACATAAAGCCCAGCGATATAAGACCCACAGTAATAAATACGATACCCAGCCCCTGTAGGCCTTCTGGAATATCACTATATTTTAACTTTTCACGAATACCTGCCAGAACCGCAATTGCCAGTGCCCAAGAGGTGCCCGAACCAAGACCATAAACCACAGACTCGCTAAAGTTGAAGCCCCGCTCTGCCATCAGCAGAGAGCCACCCAGAATTGCACAGTTCACCGTAATCAGTGGTAAAAACACGCCAAGGGCGCTGTAGAGAGCTGGCACATATTTATCCAGGACCATCTCCAGTATCTGCACCATGGCAGCAATAACGCCAATAAAACACAGATACATCAAAAAGCTCAGGTCTACATCTGGCAGACCAGCCCAGGCCAATGCGCCATCGGCCAACAGATAGTTCAGCAGTAGATTATTGACCGGCACAGTAATGGTCTGCACCACAATAACGGCTATACCTAGACCAATAGCGGCATCGATTTTCTTCGACAGGGCCAGGAAGGTACACATGCCCAAAAACATGCTCAGGGCAATATTATCTATAAAGATTGAGCGGACTAAGATGCTTAGATAATGTTCCATTAGACCACCTCGCTCGGACGACTATTGGCGGTAATTTTAAAGTCAGGCTGTTCTACCTGCTTTTTATCGTAGATGCGGATTACCCAGATCAACAAACCGATAAGGAAGAACGCGCTGGGTGCCATCAGCATCATTCCATTAGCCACATACCAGCCACCATCGGTAGTCAGGCTTAGCACTTCATAGCCCCACAGCTTGCCGGCACCAAATAGCTCGCGGAAAAAGGCGACTACCATCAGCACCATGCTGTAACCCAGGCCATTACCTATACCATCGTAAAAGCTAGCCATTGGCGGGTTCTTCATGGCAAATGCTTCAGCGCGACCCATCACAATACAGTTGGTAATAATCAGACCCACAAATACTGACAGCTGCTTGCTGATATCGTAGGCCACGGCCTTGAGCACCTGATCCACCACAATTACCAGAGAGGCAATAATAGTCATCTGCACAATAATGCGGATGCTGCTGGGGATATGGTTGCGAATAATCGAAACAAACAGATTGGCAAAAGCCGCCACTATGGTCAGTGCCAGGCACATCACAAAGGCAACTTTCATGCTTGAGGTTACCGCCAGCGCCGAGCAGATTCCCAAAATCTGCAGTGCCACTGGGTTATTGGCAACAATAGGCTCCAATAAGGTGTCTTTAACTTTGGACATTAGTTAGGCCTCCCCAGATTTTAAAGAATTGATCAGAGGTCTAAAGCCCTCATCACCCAGCCAGTAGCGCACCAGATTATCAACACCTCTGGTGGTCAGCGTGGCACCGGCCAGACCATCGATCTGGGACTCAGACCCAGCCCGGCTCATATCAGCCTTGCCTTTTAATACAGTAATGGCCAGCTCACCCTGGTTATAGGCCTGCTTGCCCACCCAGCTGGCTTTCCACCTGGGGTTATCTACTTCGCCACCCAGACCAGGAGTTTCGGTATGCTCATAAAAGCCAATACCTGCCACTGTCTCAAAATCAGCTTCCAGTGCCAGAAACCCATAGAGAGTCGACCAGAGGCCATAGCCTTTGATGGGCAGGATAATTTTCTCAATGCCCTGCTCGCCTTCAACCATATACACAGTGGCATAATTGGCGCGGCGCTTAATCTTGGCAGGATCCTGCTTGGGATCCAGGGCCATAGAGAGAGCCGGGTCTTTAGACGCCTTGCGCTGGTCATAGGTCGCGGCATCCACTGCGTCGGTAAACTCACCAGTCTGCAGATCAACCACGCGAGTGCTAATCTGCTCGAACTGAGTCTCAATCGATACTCCCTCCTGGAGCAAACCCGCCGAGGCCAAAATATTAGCTTTTAGATCCAGCAGCTTGTTCACTTCCTGAGTGGGTCGCAAAATCACCGCGGCGCTGGAAACCACCACAGCGCAGACCACACAGAGTGCCAGTGCTACACCAAATGTCTTAGAAATACTGTCATTACCCACGAGCCAGTCTCCTTTTAATATTGCCCTGCACAACCCAGTGGTCGAACAGCGGCGCAAATAGATTGGCAAATAGAATCGCCAGCATCATGCCCTCTGGGAATGCGGGGTTAACCACACGAATCAGAATCACCATCACACCGATCAAAATGCCGTACCAGAACTTGCCTGTATTAGTCATGGCCGCAGACACAGGGTCTGTGGCCATAAAGATGGCACCAAAGGCAAAGCCACCAATCACCCAGTGCCAGTAGAATGGCATGGCAAACATGGGGTTGGTTGAATCAATATTGTTAAACAGCAGGGACAGAACTGCAGAGCCAATCAGCACACCGGTGATAATTCGCCAGGAGGCAATGCGCATCACCAGCAGCAACACCGCACCCATCAGAATGGCCAGGGTTGATGTTTCACCTATAGAGCCCTGAATAGTGCCTAGAAAAGCCTGCATCCAGGTCGCACTCTGTTGCAGGGCAACCATGCCATCAGCGGCAGCCACAGACAGCATGGTTGCGCCAGTGTAGCCGTCTACTGCTGACCAAACTGCATCGCCAGACATATAGGCCGGGTAGGCAAAGTACAGAAACGCCCGGCCGGTCAGCGCCGGGTTTAAGAAGTTCTTGCCGGTACCGCCAAACACTTCTTTGCCGATCACAATACCAAAACTAATACCCACAGCCACCATCCACAGCGGCAGATCCGGGGGACAGCAGAGCGCAAACAGGATAGATGTAACAAAGAAGCCTTCATTGACCTCATGGCCGCGCACCGAGGCAAATAACACCTCCCAAAAACCGCCCACAATAAAGGTAGTCATATAAATGGGCAGGAAATAAGCAGCGCCATGGACCATATTGTCCCAGACACTGGTAGCATCATAGCCAGCCAGCAGGCCAATAAAGACACCGCGCAGCCCCTCTTGGGAGACCATGCCCATGCCCGCCATAATGGTATTGGCCTGAAAACCAATATTCCACATACCAAAAAACATAGTAGGGAAAGTAGCCAGCCAGACGGTGATCATCACACGCTTCAGATCAATACCATCGCGAACATGGGAGCTGTTCTTAGTGATATCGGACGGCTTGTAGAGAGCAGTGTCTACGGCTTCAAAAAGTGCATACCACTTTTCCCATTTGCCACCTTTGTGAAAGTTTGGCTCTAATTTATCGAGAAGATTACGCATCATGGGCTTAACCCTCCTTTTCAATTCTAGTTAGGTTGTCGCGCAAAATGCCGCCGTACTCGTGCTTGCCTACACAGACATAGGTGTAGAGGCCAACATCTTCTTCATCCAGTTCCAGGCAACCCAGCTTCTGGGCCATTTCTGTATCACCTACAATCAGTGAGCGCAGCAGTTGCACCGGCAAAATATCCAGTGCAGTCACATCTTCATAGCCACCCACAGGAACCATGGCGCGTTCGCTACCATTGGTGCTGGAGGTCATATTAAAGAGTTTGCTGGTCAAAGAAGAGAAAAATATAGGTAGAGCGGAATGCTTGTTTACGCCGGCACGCAGATAGTGCAGGAACTCACGCTCGCGGCCTTCGCGAATCACAGAGACCTGACTGTGGTAGCGGCCCAAAAAAGCAAACTCACCGGCCGCTTTGCGACCTGAGAGTACAGAGCCACTGATAATCCGGTTCTCATCATTGACCAACTCCCCAATCACTAGCTGATTCAGATTAGCGCCGAGCTGCGTGGTTAGCAGGCGAGGCTTAACCACCTGAGGTCCACCCAGAGCAACCACTCGAGAGTTATCCAGGTTGCCTGTGGTAAACAGAACGCCCATCGCGATCACATCCTGGTAGCCAATGGTCCAAACTGTCTTAGCTGCACTTACTGGATCCAGGTGATGGATATGGGTTCCAGCCAGACCAGCTGGGTGCGGCCCACTAAAGCCAACAACGCGAACCCCATCAACCTCATCACCGGGCACATCGACATCTGGAGCAACACAGAGATTAACCGGACCCTGGGTCAAGCGAGTTAACAGGGTCAAACCATTGAGGAAGTCTTCGCTGCGTTGGGCAATAACCACTGCCGGATCCGCCGCCAGAGGATTGGTATCCATGGCAGTGACAAAAATCGAAGCCGGCGCAGAATCAATAGCGGGAACCTTGGAATAGGGTCTGGTGCGCAGGGCCACCCACTGACCAGAGTTGACCAGATTGTCTACCACTTCAGCGCGGTCCAGAGCTGCTAATTTGGCGGCAGAGTAAGACTTAAATTTCTCAGCTTTATCGCCATCTACATCAATGACCAGCGACTGAAACACTCGTCGCTCGCCACGATTGATGGCAACCACAGTACCAGCTGCCGGCGCGGTAAATACAACGCCTTCATTTTTCTTATCGGAAAACAGTACCTGACCCCGGGTGACAGAATCACCTTCGCGCACCGCCATGGTGGGCTTCATGCCCGGATAATCTGAACCGATTACCGCCACCTGACTTATCAGGGGACCATCTTGGACGACCTGTTCCGGCGCACCGGCAATGGGCAGATCTAATCCTCGACGAACTTTGATCATAAGGAAATACCACTAGTTTAATTTAAATTCCGGCTGCACTCGCCAAACTCTTGCGACCAATCAAATAGCCGCTGCTCAAACTCAAATTAAAGCTCGAGACCTGTGCAAATTACGATGTAGTTTCGCCCAATCGGTGACCGCTCCAGAATGATCAAAATTGGCCGAATTAGATTGCGCGGGATTATAAAGGTCTGGGCGCTGCGATGCCAGCGCTGTAGCACTTTTAAGACCAATCTAAAGGTTTTTTTTAGATTTGATTAGAAATGACTGGGCAAACCGGCCCAGGGGGTATTAATTACCAGCTATTGCGACAGTCCCGCAGGGCCAAAAACACCTCTTTAGGGCTGGCCTCTGGGGACAGCTGGGCAAAGTTTTGGATAATCTCAGGACTCTGGGTGCGGAAAAAGGTATTGATCTGCCTCTCCTGACCCATATTGGTAATCAGCGCCTGATTGGGATCCTGGGACTCCACCTGCTGCAGCAATTCCGCTGCGGCCGAATTATTAGGCTCCCGATCCAGGGTAAAGCGCAGATTATTGACAATATAATCATGGCCTGGATAGAGCAGAGTTTTGTCTGGCAGCGCCGCCACCTGGGACAGTACGGTATTGGCAAGAACATCTGGGTCACCCCCGTAATGGCAGTGACCCACCCCCGCATTGAAGATGGTATCGCCACTAAACAGCGCTGGCACCTGGGTTTTAGACAGCAGGCAGATATGGCTCATGGTATGGCCAGGCGTATCCAGCACCTCTAGCTCTACCGTGCTGCCAACCCTTACCACCGATCCGGCATGCAAGCCGGTGTTCATACCGGCAATCTTGTCACGGGCATTGGCATGGGCAAGCACCACAGCGCCAGTGGCGGCAACCATTGCCTGGTTGCCATCAATATGGTCAAAGTGCTCATGGGTATTGAGAATCTGGGTAATCTTCCAGCCCAGTGCCTCGGCGCGCTTCAGCACCAGCTGATGATCAAAGGGATCAATAGCCAGAGCCTCGCGGGTCTCTGCGCAGGCCACCAGATAGTGAAAATTACGCAGTGGGTTATCTGTCCATATCTGCTCTACCAGCATGGGGTTATCCTTTTATAAAGACTTTATTCCCCTTCTAAGGGATAGCTGGGCCATACCACACCAGCAAACTTCTCGAGGCAGCGCACTACCTGACAGCTGTAGCCAAATTCATTGTCATACCAGCAGTACAGCACGCAGCTATTGCCGTCGACAATGGTCGCCTGGGAGTCCAGCACACAGGCCTGACGAGAGCCCACAAAGTCTGTAGATACAGCCTCAGTAGATACTGTGTAGCCGATTTGCTGTTGCAGGCTGGAATGCAGGGCCTTTTGCCGCAAAAACTCATTGAGATCCTCAACACTGGTTTCCCTACCCAGTTGTAAATTAAGGATAGCCATGGACACATTGGGTGTAGGCACCCTGATTGCATTGCCGGTCAATTTGCCTTTGAGCTCTGGAATTGCCTTGGCCACTGCCTTGGCCGCACCTGTAGAGGTCAACACCATATTGAGCGCCGCACTGCGCCCCCGACGATCACCTTTATGATAGTTATCAATCAGGTTTTGGTCATTGGTGTAGGCGTGCACGGTCTCCACATGGCCGTTATTAATTCCGTACTCATCGAGCAGGCACTTTAATACAGGCACAATAGCGTTGGTGGTGCAGGAGGCCGCAGAGATAATTTTGCGCTCTGGGGTAATCTCATGATGGTTGATACCATAGACAATGTTGGGAATATCATCTCCAGCCGGTGCTGTTAGCAGCACCCTGGAAGCACCCGGTCGCAGATGCCCACCCAGACCAGCATTGTCTTTCCAAACCCCGGTATTATCGACAATCAGGGCATTGTTAATGCCGTACTCTGTATAGTCAATTTCCTCTGGGTTGTTGGCATAGATTACCTTGATGGGATTGCCGTTAACCACCAGCGTATTGCTTTCATTGAGCACACGAATAGTGCCCTTAAAGGACCCGTGGACCGAGTCCCGACGCAGCAGAGCCGCACGTTTTTCCAGATCATTGTCCAACTTGCTCTTGCGAATAACAATTGCGCGCAGGCGCAGCACATCGCCGCCGCCCGCCTTATCAATCAATATTCTCGCCACCAGGCGGCCTATTCGGCCAAAGCCATAGAGCACCACATCCTGGGGCTCAGGCAGTGGCTTGATATCTGAGCCTACGATCTCTGCCAGCTCATCGTGAACAAAGTCTTGAATGGAGCGACCATTGCCGCCTTTTTGGAATTTGACGACCATTTTTCCCAGGTCCAAATGCGCTGGGCCGAGCTGTAACTTCGCTATGGCATCCAACATGGGCGCAGTGTCAAACTCACTGAGTTCGTTCATCTCCACCTGCCGCACAAAGCGGTGAGACTTCATCAAGTCGATTACCGACTTGTTGACCATATTATTACCGTACATATAGGTGCTGACATTGCGCTCGCGGTAGAGCTTGCCAATCACCGGTATCATACTTTCAGCCAGAGCTTCCCGTTGCTTCCAATCTTTAAAGAAATCATCTGGTAATGGTCTTGTTTGCTCGGTCATGCCTTGGATCCTTTTCCACATTAAAGAGACTCTTCATTATCCGGCAGTCCGAAAGCTCAGACAATGAACATTTATTTAATCACTATGATAGACGATATATCTACAATCAATACTCCTAGATAAGTAGAATAGCGACTTCATCCGTTTTGTCGCTTGGCTATTTGCGACACTCACTGACAGATAAGCTATTATTTATGAGTATTATCCAGCACCACCCCGCCTCTAAGCCCGGTGACAAAAAGCATTGGGGCGAGTTGCGCGCAGCCGGTCGCGCTCTGGCAGTGGCGGAGTCAGCCCTCAAATTCAATGGCCTGACCCTGCTGGTTACCGAGACCGCCAGGCAGGCTGCACAACAGATACGTGCCCTACAATTTTTTACCGCCGAGCAGCAGCTGCCAATCTTTAGCTTTCCGGATTGGGAGACCCTGCCCTATGATATTTTTTCCCCGCATCAGGATATTGTTTCTGCGCGCCTGCAGACCCTGGCCAATCTGCCGACTGCCCAGCGCGGGATTATTGTGGTTCCCCTTTCCACCTTGATGCACCGTATAGCGCCCGTAGATTTTGTTGCCTCGCGCACATTTAGCTACAACCTGGGCGAGGATTTAGACCGAGTTCAGCTTCAAGACCAACTTGGCCGCGCAGGCTATAAGCGCGTAGACACGGTTTTCGAGCACGGAGAATTTGCCTTTCGCGGTTCCATTATCGATATCTTCCCTATGGGGGAAAAAACACCCTTCCGCATAGACCTTTTAGACGATGAAATTGAATCGCTGCGGCTGTTTGACCCTGAGACCCAGCGTACCAAGGAAACCGTTGACCAGTTAATGCTATTGCCCGCCCGGGAGTTTCCCCTGGATGCAGAGGCCATTAACCAGTTTCTTAATAGCTGGCATGACCATTTTGACCACGACCCCAGCAACTGTTCAATCTACAAAGATATCAAAGAAGGAATTGCTCCCCAGGGCATTGAATACTACCTGCCACTGTTTTTCCCCAACACCTCTACATTGTTCGACTATCTGCCAGACCAGGTGCAATTATTTACCCAGGCCGGTATTGAAGAGGCGGCAGAGCAATTTTGGCAGGACGTCAAGAGCCGCCATGAGGAATATGGCGTTGATCCGGAGCGACCCATTCTGCCCCCGGGGGAAATTTTTGTCCCCATCGACAGCCTATTTCAGGAACTCAAGCAGCTGCCGCGAACCATTGTTAGCCATGAGGTGCTGGATAAAGGCCCGGGAAAGAACAACCTGCAGCTCCATGCAGTGCCAGATGTAGCGGTTAACGCCAAGCTGATTAACCCGCTGGCCAACCTGCAGACGTTTATAAAACAGTGCACGGCAGATACCAGAATTCTGTTCTGTGCGGAGTCGCCAGGCCGCAGAGAAGTGCTTGCTGATCTGCTAAAAACCATTGATTTAATACCTCAGTCCATGGATCACTGGCAGCAGTTTGTGGATGCTGATTGCAGCTATGGCATAACTACCTATGCAATCGATCAGGGGGTTTACTGTCCCGAGCAAAAACTCTGCCTGATTACCGAGGGTGAGTTATTTGGCCAGCAGGTAATGCAGCGACGCCGCAGATCCAAGGCCTCTGAGTCACCGGACTATGTATTTAAAAACCTGGCAGAGCTCAAGGTAGGCTCACCTGTGGTGCATATAGAGCATGGTGTAGGTCGCTATCAGGGCCTGGTCACCCTTGAGGTTGACCGCGCCGTTCAGGAATTTCTAATGCTCAGCTATGCGGATGATGCCAAGCTCTATGTGCCAGTATCTTCACTTCATCTCATCAGTCGCTTTGGTGGCGGTGAGCAGGTAGCGGCACCGCTCAATCGTCTGGGCACAGACAAATGGGATAAGGCCAAAGAAAAAGCCGCCAAGCAGGTACGTGATACTGCGGTTGAATTACTGGATATCTATTCGCGCCGCGCCGCGCGCAGTGGCTTTGCCTGCAGCGAAAATGAAGAGGACTACCGCACATTTAGCAGCGACTTCCCTTTCGAGGAAACCGCAGACCAGCAGGAGGCTATAGATGCTGTGCGCCGCGATCTGCTGAGCGCTCAACCAATGGATCGCCTGGTGTGCGGGGATGTGGGTTTTGGCAAAACCGAGGTGGCTATGCGCGCAGCCTTTACGGTGGTCTCCAGCGGTAAACAGGTGGTTATTCTGGTGCCCACCACATTGCTTGCCCATCAGCATCTGCAGAATTTTAAGGATCGCTTCGCCAGCTGGCCGGTGCGCATAGAGGAACTATCGCGCTTTAAAACCAATAAAGAGCAAGAGCAGATAATTGCCGCCACCGAGGCCGGCAAGGTGGATATCTTAATCAGCACCCACAAGCTGCTCCATGCGGCTATTAACTTTAGTCAGCTTGGCCTGATGATTATTGATGAAGAACATCGCTTTGGCGTGCGCCAGAAAGAAAAAATCAAATCTCTGCGCAGCTCCGTAGATATTCTGACCATGACTGCTACCCCTATTCCACGCACTTTAAATATGTCGATGCACAGCATCCGCGATCTATCCATAATCGCTACGCCGCCGGCCAAACGCCTATCGGTTAAAACCTTTGTTCGCAAGCAGGAATCGAGAGTTACCAGGGAAGCCATATTGCGAGAAATACTGCGCGGCGGCCAGGTGTACTTTCTGCACAATGATGTCAAAAGCATTCAGCGAACTGCAGATGAGCTGGCAGAGCTGGTGCCCGAAGCGCGCATAGAGATAGCCCATGGTCAGATGCGCGAGCGTCAGCTGGAACAGGTGATGTCGAACTTTTACCACCAGCGCTTCAATGTGCTGGTCTGTACCACAATAATTGAAACCGGTATCGATGTACCCAGCGCCAATACCATATTGATTGAGCGTGCGGATAAATTTGGCTTGGCCCAGCTGCATCAGCTGCGCGGCCGCGTGGGCCGATCTCATCATCAGGCCTATGCCTACCTGATGACCCCTCAGGATAAAAAACTCACCTCAGATGCCACCAAGCGACTTGAAGCCATCTCTGCCGCCGACCATCTGGGCTCAGGGTTTACACTGGCGACCAACGATCTGGAGATTCGTGGTGCCGGCGAACTGCTTGGCGAAGAACAGAGTGGTCATATCCAGGCTATTGGCTTTACCCTCTACCTGGAAATGTTAGAGCGCGCGGTGAATGCGCTTCGCAAAGGAGCCAAGCCAGATCTTAATGCCGCTTTAAACCAGGGTGTTGAGGTCAATCTGCATATTCCCGCACTGATTCCCGATGACTATCTGCCCGACGTCAATATGCGCCTCACCCTCTACAAAAGACTGTCCAATTGCCAGACCAAAGAGCAACTACATGAGTTGCAGGTGGAGATGATTGACCGTTTTGGTCTGTTACCTGATCAGGTAAAAGCACTATTTCAGCTTGCCGAGCTACGCCAGCTGGGTGAGAGCCTGGGACTTAAAAAGATCGAGGCAGGCCCCAATGGCGGTCGTGTGCAATTTACCGAAAACACCGCGGTTGAGCCTATGGCCATTGTGACTATGGTGCAGACTCAGCCCAATATTTTCCGCTTGCAAAACAATGACCAACTGAGTTTCACTATGCCCATGGACAGTCCGCAAGAGCGCTTTGTGCAGGTCAATGAAATCTTGCAGCAACTGCTGTTATCGACCGCCGCTTAAGCGCATCACAGGGAAAGATAATGAACCAGAGCAGCACCCAAACAGAGGCTTCACCAGCATTGAAAATAAGCAGAATCGTCTTGGCTCTGGGTTTGTGTCTATCAGCTACAGCAGTGGCTGAGGAGAATATAGATAACCATCAACAGCAGATTAGTCCGCCAGACAATTGGTACCAGGTTGAGGTTATTTTATTTACTCACCAGGGGGACAGCGGCAGTGAAGCCCCTCCACTGAACTATCAGTTGGCTTTTCCGCCGAACTGGCAAGAGCTTATTGACCCGCGCCTGGAACAGAATGGAGCCCCCCTGCCCATCGCCGAGGGTGCCCTGTTAAGTGCAGATAGGTTAAATGGCGTTGAGCCGCTATCGAGATTTATTCCCCGCGCCCAGGTGGAGGACCCTGCCATCTCCCAGTTTCAGGATCAGGACAGTCCGCAACAGGATATTAGCCAAGAGATTCCCAGTGATGCCAGAACCCAGGCAGCCCAGCGTTTGGCTGAGGCTCAGGCTATGGACCAACAGCTTGCAGAGGCCAGCGCCTACCAGCCGAGATATGAGCAGCCACTGCTAATGCTGGATAGCCAATTTCGCGATCTCAATGAAAGTGCGCTGACCCTGGACCGCCGCGGCTATAACCTGGTGTTTCACAGTGCCTGGCGCTTTGCCAGCGAAGGGGAAGAGACTGACCCATGGCTGCTGATAAGAGCCGGGCAACAACTTGAAGACCGCCACCAAATTGAAGGCTCGCTGCGCTTCTATAAATCTCGCTTTCTGCACTTCCAAACCGATCTCTGGCTGTCGCAGTTTAGCCTCGACAGTACCCAGCTAGTTGAACTTCCTGAGCTGCCAAAGGCACCGGAGCCCGAGCAAGCCTCTGCCTCGCAAAGTGTAGACTTTCATTCCAGTCTAGCCAACCTGGGTCCTGTTGATCTCGACAGCTTCCAAGACCTGGATAACCCTGCTAGCCTAGCAGGCCCAGCCAGCCGGCAATTGCTCGAATTGACTGATAGAGAAACAGCTGCACCCAAACAGTATCCAGTGGCCCAGTTATGGACCTTAAAAAAGTCCCTGCGGCTAGACGAAGATGAGGTCTACTACATAGACCATCCCAAGGTGGGTATTTTGGTGAGTATTAAAAGTTATCAACCGCTGCTGCTTAACCCACAGCAGTCTGCCGAGATCGACGAGCCTGTCGCAGAATAAATCGCTCCACCCACCGCAGTCCAGCTGCGCTAGCCCTGGGGAGTAGAGGAGTTTTGCGTTACATAGATTAGTTTTTGACTGTCAAACCCCAGCGCCTCAGCCTGGGCTATAAAACGCCCCATAACCTTATCGGAAACCTCTGGGGTTCGTGCCAGCAACCACAGGTAGTCTGTGCTGTTGCCTGACACAAAGGCATACTGATAATCCTCTGTATCCAGATCAAAGATAATATAAGACCCAAAAAATGGCCCAAAGAAAGACACCTTCAAATGGCCAATATCTTCACTCTCAATAAAATAAGCCCTGCCCTCTGCCTCGCTGGGCTCTCCTGTTTCCATGGAGACCCCCCTATTGATCACCCTAATCCCACCATCTTCACGCAGGGAATAATCAGCAGTGACCTGTTGCAAGCCCCGCTCAAACGAGTGATCTAGGCGGGCAATCTCATACCAGCGCCCCAAATAGGACTCCAGTTTAAAGTTGCTCACGGGCTCTACACCCTCAGGTGCACCCAGGCAGCCCCAGAGACTAAAACATGCAAGAACAACGGTAAGCAGGCGCATAACCTTTTCCAAAATAATTAACTCGACAGAGATTATACGCAGCAATGCAGCCTTTAGGGTCGCCAGTTTCCGGACAGTAAATATCTGCAGTCGCCACAGAGTGCCGGCTCTAAATCGAACTCTGCTCGCCACAGGGCATCCATCCAGAATATGGCCAGAGCGGCAAAAAAACAGTGGATATTAATAAGGTCCAGCATTGCGCTGACCAGCACAAAGGCGGCTACTGACCCAAGCAGAAAAATAGCCATGACCAATAGCTTGGTTACCAGCGACTGCTTAAATAGCCTGTCAAAATTCGCTATATAAGACTGTTCAGTATCCTCAGCCGCGGAGTGCCTGTAGGTCATCAGCCAGTAGCAAAAATAAAACAACAGCCCAACGATTAACATCATGGGCCACAGAGCTCCGCCCAGCTGAGCCAGCATTAGCTCAATGGTTTCGTCCACCCGCATTGGTGCCTCAAAGGGATAGGACAACTTATTATCGTCAATAATCCAATAGCCATTGAAATAGCCCAGCGCCAGCATACGTACTGGGTTATTGTAAATTCCAGCAATAGCAATCACACCTATAAGTCCCATGTAAAACAGCAGCATAGGTCCACTAATTTCTTCGATAAGCCACCAGCCCACCATTGCCGTGAGCAGTAATATAGGAATACCTATGCAAAAAATAACATCCGCGGTTTGATAGAGAATGGAGTAAAAGCGCTTGACCCAGAGTCCCAGCGCAGAGCAACAGACATGGGCTATATTGTAGCCCGGCAGTCGGGTAGCCAGTGATGGCAAAACCTCTTGAACAAACTGGTTGCGCCCAAAAAACGTCAGATAACTGGTTATAGCCATGCCTAGAAGACCGAACCAGATTTGCATCTGGGGCGAGCCGGTAATCTCATCGAAAAATTGCGACGCCAAATAGTCAAAGGTCGCCATCCCCAATAGACCCCAGCCAGTGCAGAGTAAAACAATGCTGACAATATAGGCCACTGAGCGACGGGCAACGGCTAGCATTTGCCAGTCTCCCACTGGAGTTTGACAACTGCGACTACCGGGCAAAGATGCCCAGCCCAATTTGAAAAGCCCATGATCCGATATCCCTATCATCAGACAGCCTCTATCCATTTACAGCTGGCTATCTGTATTCACCCCTTTTAACATCCCTGTTACTAAAAGAGAGTCTCTGAAGTTGCTATCACTACCCGCTTACAGTTACTACTTACTGAAGAAATGTAGATGCTGGCAGAGCAAAATTCCAGCCTGTTAGCCAATTTTATGCTTTTAAACCCTTTTCTGCCCCAAAAAACTAGCTCACAACCGGCACTTCAGACTTGGTTTCGATATGCAGTGTAGATGTGGGAAACGCAATCTCTGCTCTATTAGCTGCAATAATTTCCGCCACCTCAAGCAGTATCTCCTGCTTGATTTTATGGAATTGAATCCAGTCTGTGGTCTTGGTAAATGTATAGATAAAAAAGTCCACTGAGCTCTCAGAGAAGCGATTGAAGTTAACAATCATGGTCTGCTGGGTATCTATTTCTGGATGCGCCATCAACATGGCGGTCACCTGATTCACTATGGAGCCCATGGCGTTGATATCGCCATAGCGAATTCCCACAGTCTCATAAATTCTGCGATTACTCATACGGGAGGGGTTTTCCACCGAGATACTGGCAAAGGCTGAGTTGGGAATATAAAGGGGCCGCTTGTCAAAGGTTCTTATCCTGGTCAAGCGCCAGCCTATATCCTCTACGGTTCCCTCTATCTCTTTATCCGGAGAGCGCACCCAGTCTCCCACAGAAAAGGGCCGATCTAGGTAGATCATCAGGCCGCCAAAGAAATTAGCCAGCAGGTCTTTGGCTGCAAAGCCCACTGCTATTCCGCCTATGCCGCCAAAGGCCAGCAGCCCGGAAATGCTGTAGCCAAACAGCTGCAGTGCCACCAGTATGGCGGTGATAATCACCGAGGCGCGCAGCAGTTTGCCTATGGCAATTACTGTGGTCGCATCCATGGGTTTGGCTATATAGTCCGGGTGCACCAGATTGCGTTCGGCACGCTTGATAAAATTATTTAAAAACAGCGCGCCAAGAAAGATAACCGCAAGGCGATTTATCGGGTCAATCAGGCCCTGCAGAGGCGAGCCCATTTTTTGCGCCGCTACGCTGGCAGCAAAGTTGATACCCAGAATCCATACCAGCCAGATCGCCGGCTTGCGGCAAGCTTCAATAAAAGCATCGTCCCACACTGTCGCTGTTTTATCGGTATGCAGTTCCAGTCGATCAATAATTTTGTTGAGAATATAGCCCGCGGTCACAGCTGCGAGAACAATGATAAACAGTTGCACTATCCATAGGTTGTCATGTCCCGCCAGGTTGATAACCAAATTTTCCATCGCATTCATAATAATTACTTGCTCCGACTTATGTCTTTTAATTGCTGAACAACTCTGGTGCGTCTAGAGTCAGCACAGAGTTTATCCCAGTCCACAGATTTCGTGGCGCCCATAGACGCGATCCTATCAGAACCTGCCAGTGACCGATGCTCCATCATCTGCAGCACCTCCCTGGCACCCTCGGGACAGTTACATACCAGAATCATATCGCAACCAGCATTTAGTGCCAGCTGTGCTTTATCAATATAACCCCCGGCCACATCAGCGCCCTTCATACTCAGATCATCGCTAAAAATCACTCCATCAAAGCTCAGCTGTTGCCTCAGCACCTGCTGTAGCCAAAAGCCTGAGAAGCCAACGGAATCTGGGTCAACCGCAGGAAAAGTAATATGGGCTGGCATCACTCCAGCCAACTGTTTGCTCAGGGCCACAAAGGGCTTGAGGTCGTGATCCAATAGCTGCTGCCAGCTGCGATGATCCACGGGCGCCTCCAGATGACTGTCGGCTACAATACCTCCATGGCCGGGAAAATGCTTGCCCGTGGCGGCCATGCCCGCTTCATTCATACCTTCAATAAATGCCTGTGCCAAGGTGATAACCATTTCGGGCTGGTCGGAGAAAGCTCGGTCGCCAATAATACTGCTGGTATCTCTATCCACATCCAATACAGGGGCAAAACTAATATCAAAACCACAGGCCAGCACCTCAGAGGCCATCAACCAACCGGTATCACGCACCAGCTGAACCCCTACCTCTGGGTTTTGAACCACCGAGTCCGCCAACAGCTGCATGGGCGGCAATGGAGTAAAGCCGTCGCGCAGGCGCTGCACCCGGCCACCCTCCTGATCCACAGCAATCAGCAGGTTAGCCGATGCCTGTCTGATTTGGGCATTGAGGGTAGTCACCTGTTCTCGGCTTTGAATATTGCGGGCAAAAAGGATCACACCGCCCACCTGGGGGCTCTGCAGTATCTGTTGCTCCTCTGTGGTCAGCTCGGTGCCGGCCAGATCCAGCATTAAACGTCCATAAGCCATTGTCGGGTTTCCTGTTTAGACGGATTTATTATTTAAGCTAGTTGCGCTATTCCTATCGGCTATTTTAACCATTAAACAAATTTCAACCCAGAAAAAATAATATTATATTTTTGAGTGGCTTAGATAATCTATGTAAAAATCTACTTCCTGTTTCCTCGCCAACTTAAGTCTCAATTGGAAAAATAATTTCCATGCAAGACCCTGGATTTAATGGTAATTTTTGATTCCATCGGCTTGATCAGGAGAACTCTTATGGCAACTCAGCTTCCCACCATAGGTCAGTGGTTTCAAGATATCCCTATGAATCGACTATTCGAGATTATTGGCCAGGACCAGTACTGCGCAACCCTGGATATCAGATATGAGGACGGGGAGATTGACCAAATAGATTTGGAGTGCTGGGCACAGATGTCAGTTGTTCTGGCGAACCCACCACAGGATTGGCGCAGTCTCTTTGAGCTCAGCGATGAACAGCGCCTTTTCTCTGACGATATCATTGCACCTGCTCCAGGTACCGATGTTCTGGCGGGTCTGGAACCGGATTCCCAGTTTGGCTGGGATGAGTTTTAGCTGGACTCAGCACCTGGCTCAAATTTTGCGGCAGCCTCATCGGTCTCACGACTAATATGCTGGAGTATCAGCTCCGCGGCCTGGTGGCTGTTGTCTACCAACTTAAATAGATCTAGCTCATCCTCGGAGATACAACCCTGATCAAGCATGCGCTGCACAATCCAATCCACCAGTCCCGCCCAGTAGTCACGACCCACCAGGATAATGGGGAATGGGCGTACCTTGCCGGTTTGCACCAGGGTCAAAGCCTCAAATAACTCGTCTAGAGTGCCATAGCCGCCGGGGAAGATTACAAAGCCCACCGCATGCTTCACAAACAAATACTTGCGCACAAAAAAGTAGCGGAAATCCAGCGATATATCCTGATAGGGGTTGCTGGTCTGTTCAAAGGGCAGCTCAATATTGAGACCCACAGAGGGCGCATCGGTGGCATGACAGCCGCGATTGGCACCCTCCATAATCCCCGGGCCTCCGCCGGTAATCACTGGCACTCCCTGCCGGCCCAGCAGATCACCCAGAATCTGTGCCTGCTCATAATGTTGCGACCCGGGCTCAAATCTGGCGCCGCCAAACACAGTGACCGCCGCACCTAACTTGAGGAGTCTATCTGTTCCATCGACTAATTCAGACTGTATACGCAGAACGCGCCAAGCTTCTTGTACTTTTGCTTCAAGCATTTTTTACCTCTGTTTTACTTTAAATATAGACCCTATTGCGCTTTTTAGGATACTGTATATAATCACAGGCATACGACAAGAGGAAAAGCTTATGGACCGTCTTACCGCCAGACAGCAGCAAGTCTTTGACTTGATAAAAGACAATCTCGATGAGACTGGCTATCCACCGACCAGGGCAGAGATAGCTCAGAAATTGGGTTTCCGCTCGGCCAATGCCGCAGAGGACCATCTGCGCGCCCTGGCCCGCAAAGGGGTTATTGAGATGATTCCCGGCGCCTCTAGGGGTATTAGAGTGGTCGAGCAGTTTAATGGCATTCCCATTGTTGGCCGTGTGGCCGCCGGCGAGCCTATTCTGGCCGAGCAAAATATTGAGGACTACCAAGAGATGCCCGCTGGTAGTTTCCACCCTCATGCCGACTACTTTCTGCGTGTGCAGGGCCAGAGTATGGTCGATGTAGGCATTATGGATGGCGACCTACTGGCAGTTCACCAGCAACCTACAGCTGAAAATCAGCAGATTGTAGTGGCCCGTGTCGATGGTGAGGTTACGGTTAAACGACTAAAGAGAACCCGCAGCAAACATGAGATTCATCTGCTACCAGAGAATCAGAATTACAGTCCTATACTAGTAGATTTGCGCGCTCAAGACTTTGCCATCGAAGGCCTGGCTGTAGGTGTTGTCAGGGTTGCTATCTAAGATTTGCAGCTGTTGACAGGATTCTTTTGCAGGTTACTTTTGTAGATTACTTTGGGCGAAGGCGTAGTCTGCTACTGGCGTGCCTCCAAGCACGTGCTCCTGCAAGATTCTCTCAATTACCTCTGGGCTGCAGCTATGGTACCAGGTTCCATCTGGATAGCTGAGCATAATGGGGCCCTGGCGACAGATTCTTAGGCAGTCTACCTTGGACCTGTATACGCCGGACTCAACATCCATTAGGCCCAGCTCGCGGATGCGTCGCTTTAAATAGTCCCAGGCTTCGCCGGCCTGTTCCGGCGGAGCGCATTTACCCGCGGTACAGATCATTAGATGTTGACGAAAGTTAGCTACCTGCCGCTGCTGGGCAAGCTTTTGTAGTAGATCGGTATTTTCCATAGAGAGGCCACCCAGGGCCAAGTACTTTGCCTAGTGGACAGTGTGGCGTTTTTCTTCGCCCTCTGCATTGACGGGCGCCCGCTCTTCATTCATGTCAAATACAGTCTGAATACCAGCATCCATCATGCTCTTGGCGACATCCAGGTGCTTGCCCTCCAAATACTCCAGCACCTCTTTCGAAAAGCTGATTCGCACCAGGGGTTGATCGGACCCGGAGCGCTGCAGTGCAACCTCTCCGTCTTCAAGCATAATTAATTCAAACTCTGTAAGAGCCATGGTTTCTTCCTAGCCTATCCGTCTGGTTGTATCTGTATTTAAATCTATGTATTCTTGTGTGGCTGTTATATCTGAGTTTAGCAGTTATTGCTGCCAATAGTTAAAACTCCACCATCATATCCCGGTGCCGCTCTATAAGCTCTCGCATGCTTTCCAGCCATTTTCTAGCACTCTCTAATCGCCATTCCACCCGTTGTTCACCATCAGCTGCCAGAGCATCCACAGCGATGATGGGCAGTCTGTCTGCATCCATTTCTGCTTTGCGTATATGGGGTAACTGATACAGCTGGCTATGGGCGGTTAATAACTGGGCTGCCCATGAATCTCTATCTGCCAGCAGACAGCGCATCTCCAATGCCTCTGCCGGGCACTTACCCATAGCCTCGAGCATCTCAATCAGGCTCTCTGCATCTGTAACCCTGTCTGCATCTGGGACTTTGTAGCTGCTGGCTATATCACAGAGATGCCAGTGCCAGGCCTGATAGAGCTGCAGCGCCACCGACTGAGCCACAGCCTCTGTCTGATGGCTGTTTTTCTCGTTGGCCGAAGCCAGCAGCTGAGTTGCAAACAGACATTTCTGATTGACCGCAGACAGATAGGTCGACAGTGCCACGTCCTTTAACTGCTGCCTTTTTCAGCAGGCTTCCAGCTGCCATTGCTGTAAAAGGCACTCCAGCCTGTGGGCTTGCCGTCATCTTCACTTCGCACATACTGCTCTTTAGTTTTGCGACTGTAGCGGATCACCGTGGGCCTGCCCTCTGGATCTGATACTGGCGCCGTGAGCAGGAACTGGTACTTGTCATCAATACGATCTTTGTAGGGCATTAGCTCTTCTACAGTTGGCGCACGAGTTTCGCGGTACCGCGGGAACTGACTGGCTGCCAGGAAAATACCAGAGGCACCATCGCGTAAAACATAGTGGTCCTCTACTTTGACACAGCGAAGTTCTGGCATGGCAATAGGATCTACCTTGGGCGGTGCGGCCTCACCATTGCGCAATAGCTTGCGGGTATTTTTACAGGGAACATCGGGTTCAGTTTCTCCGGTGCAACCAAAATACTTGCCAAAGCGGCCAGTCTTAAGCTGCATCTCACTGCCACATTTGTCGCAGTCAATCACCGGCCCCTCGTAGCCTTTGATCACATACTGACCAAATTCCACCTCATAGCCATTACAGTCTGGGTTATTGCCACAGACGTGCAGTTTGCGAGTCTCATCGAGCAGATAGCTATCCATAGAGGTATTGCAAAGCTTGCAGCGATGCTTGTGCAGCAGCAGTTTAGATTCTGCCTCATCATCTTCATCAATATTGACCGCCTCATCACCAGCAGTCAGATTAACTGTGTGCTTGCAGCGTTCTTTGGGCGGCAATATATAGCCGGAACAACCCAAAAACACACCAGTACCCGCAGTTCTAATCATCATTGGGCGACCGCACTTAGAACACTCAATATCCGTTGCTGAGGGATTATTGGGACGCATGCCGGCTTCAGCGTTTTTGGCGCTGGCAACCTTTTGACTAAAGTCTTGATAGAAGCGATTGAGCACCTGTTTCCAGTTGAGCTTGCCCTCGGCAATCTCATCTAACTGCTCTTCCATGGTAGCTGTAAAGCCATAGTCCATCAGGTCGGTAAAACTTTCACTGAGTCGATCTGTGACAATATCGCCAATCTTCTCGGCAAATAGGCGCTTGTTTTCAATGCGCACATAGCCGCGATCTTGAATGGTTGAAATAATCGATGCATAGGTCGATGGCCGGCCAATACCTCGCTTCTCCAGCTCTTTAACCAGGGCCGCTTCTGAATAGCGAGCCGTGGGTTTGGTGAAATGCTGCTGAGGAATCAGTGTCAGCATTTTCATCTCATCGCCCTGCTGCAGATCCGGAAGCTCGTCATCCTCATCTCTGGCTGGCATAACGGCCAGATACCCGTCAAAACGCGTTACCCGACCCTTGGTAGTCAATTCATAATCAGCTGCGGCCACGGTAATAGTAGTGGCGGTAAATTCTGCTGGCGTCATCTGGCAGGCGACAAACTGTTGCCAGATCAGCTGGTAGAGGCGTCGCGCATCAACTTCCATCTCTCCCAGGCTGCCAGGAGCAATATCAATATTGGAAGGTCGAATGGCTTCGTGGGCGTCCTGAGCACCGGATTTGCTGCTGTAAATATTTGGCTGCTCAGGTAGGTACTTTGCGCCATGGCGCAGTTGGATATACTCGCGACAAGCCGCCACAGCGTCTGCGCTCAGATTGGTAGAGTCGGTTCGCATATAGGTGATATAGCCAGCTTCATAGAGTCGCTGAGCCATCATCATGGTTTTCTTCACGCCAAAACCCAGTCTGGTACTGGCGGCCTGCTGCAATGTAGAGGTGATAAAGGGCGCCGAGGGTTTAGACTTGGTGGGCTTATCTTCCCTCTTGCTCACTGCGTAGTCCGCTGTGCGCAGAGTGGCCAGAGCTGTGTCAGCTTGATCTTTGTTTACTGGGCGAAAGGCGCTGCCCTGGAATTTTTTAATATCAAAGCGAATTTTGATATCTTCGTCGCTGTCCTGACTATCTGAATCTTTGCTGTTCTCAAGGTCAGCCTGAACTGTCCAGTATTCTTCGGGAATAAAGGCGCGAATCTCGCGCTCACGCTCAACGATTAAACGCAGTGCAACTGACTGAACTCGCCCAGCAGACAGGCCGCGGCCGACTTTTTCCCATAGCAGCGGCGAGACCATAAAACCCACTACGCGGTCGAGAAAACGACGGGCTTGCTGAGCATCTACCCGGTCAGTATTTAGGGTACCTGGGTCCTCAAAGGCAGTGCGTATGGCTTTTTTGGTAATCTCATTAAAAACCACTCGCTTGTAGCGACTCTCATCACCACCAATAACCTGGGTGAGATGCCAGGCAATAGCCTCACCCTCTCTATCCAAATCCGTTGCCAGATAAACCGTATCTGCATTTTTGGCCAGCTTCTTAAGCTCGGCAACGACTTTTTCCTTGCCTGGCAAGGTAGCGTATTCGGCCTTCCAGTCGTTATCTGGATCAATACCCATACTATTTATAAGTTGAGCTTTGGCTTTTTTCTCTTTGTGGATAATCTTGTCTTCTGGTGACATCTTGCGAGTCAGCGCCGCCAGCCGGGCACGCTCTTTTGGATCGGTGGTGGTGCGGTTAGCACCTGTGGGAAGGTCTCGAATATGGCCAACACTGGACTTCACCACAAAATCATCACCAAGATAGCGGTTGATTGTTTTAGCTTTGGCGGGTGATTCCACAATGACGAGAGATTTGCCCATAACAGGAGTTGTTCCTTAATAAAACCGCACAATAGTTAAGATTTCTGGCAGTAAAAGTTGAGTTAACTGACCATTTATACAAGCCAAGGGTCGCATATATACGTGCTAGCTTGCCCTTTGGTCAAGCTTCAGAGGCAAATTTCTTCAGCTTTTTGTCTCAGCCTATGCAAAAAATCACAGATTTGGTTTAGCTCAGCGGAGTCTCCACGCTCGTCCCAAATCACCCCAATACCCTGACCACTGGCAACAATAGCACCAACGCCGGAGGGTAAATTGGCAATGTTTTCCGCCAGTAAATCATGCCACTGCTGGCCCGCGTCCTGTGCCATCCAGGACCAGCCCTGATGCTCTGAGGGCCAGCCCCTGTCGCTAAGACGTTGCAGCACCCAGTCTTGGCGGCAGTCTGTATCCTGCCAGGGCAACCGGTAACAGACAGCCTCCAGACGACGCTCATCCTCTCGCGCATCTGGCCTGCGATGCAAACTAACCTGCAGTGAGGCTGCGCTGGCCTGGCGACGTAATTCGGTAATGCGCCTCTGATGAGGCGTCTGCTTGAGCCACATCAATGGTGACAATACCAACGCTGTGCCAAAAACTATTAACAACCAGGTCATTTCGTACTACTCTTATTAACAGAACTTTTGTTAGCCCCAAAGGCCGAACAAAGAGGCGATTTATCCGGTTGCTTCAAATGGCTCGAAAAAGCAACTGCGAATGTAACTGTAACTGTAACTGTAACTGTAACTGTAACTCACTCTAAGGAGAGCAACCTATGTCTGGCTACAACCATATTTTAGTCGGTCTGGATCTATCTACAGAATCCCAGCAAGTGATAGATCGCGTCAAGTATCTTTTCGCTAACACGGATACAAAAGTCTCTCTCTGCCATGTTTTAGAGCCTTTGGCCTTCACTTACGGGGGAGATATACCAGTAGATCTGTCCGATGTGCAGTCCCAGTTGCAGCAGCAGGCAACCGAAAGAATAGCTCTCCTGGGAGAGCAATTGGATATTAACTCTGATGATCAGCATATTATTCTGGGTCATCCGGCTCAGGAGATGCATCGCATGGCCAGCGAGCAGGATATTGACCTGATTGTTGTTGGCAGCCATGGTCGCCACGGTCTGGCGTTAATTTTCGGCTCTACCAGTAACTCGGTATTGCATGGAGCCACCTGCGATGTTCTGGCCGTGCGAATTCAAGACTAGTTCCAGTCTCTGAATCCTAATTAAAATACCTGTACTGCTGCCTTGGTTTTACTTTTAGGCTCGCATTATCACTGCTTTACTGGTAACTTTCTGGCTGGCAACACCAGGTTTCCAGACCCTTTAATCCGTAAGCAGGGATCTAATGTTCAGCAGACAGATAGCATACAACCTATTATCCCAGTGCTATCTACCTCCCCAGGCTCTATTCAGAAATGGGTTAGTGCTCCGCAGCCCAGTGGTGGGGCCTGTCTTATTTAGCCTCTTTATCCTGGCCGGGTTCTGTACCCCAGCATTAGCCAATACGGCCGTGGATACCAACAGTCAGACATCTAGCTCCACTAAGTCAGAGGCCACAGATAGGCAGCTAGCCGCCCAGCGAGACCTCTACAGACAGAGCTTAAAACTAATTGGCAACAGGGATTGGCAAAAACTGCGTCGCCAGCGAACTCAGCTTGTCGACTACCCTCTCTATCCCTACCTTATTTACGCAGATCTGATTGCTGATCTGCGTTATGCCCGCAGGCACGAGGTGGGAAATTATTTGCGTCGCTATCAGGGCTCAGTAAAAGCGCAACATCTTCGCGCTCGCTGGCTTGATTATCTGGCTCGCCGTGCCTACTGGCAGACCTACACAGAGTACTATGACCCGAAGACGGCCAGTGTCAGTCGCAGGTGCAACTACTATCTGGCCCAGTACCGGCTGGATAATAAACCCCTGGCAATCAGTGAGGGACTTAAACTCTGGTCAGAGGGAAAATCTCAACCCAAGGCCTGTGACAAACTTTTTGGCCTATTGATCAAGTACAAACATATTAGCGAGAGTCTTGCCTGGCAGCGTTTTAATGCTGCTTTAATAAACCATAACTTTCAACTGGCTCGCTACCTAAAACGATTTTTGAAAAGTCCTGAATATCTTAAACGCCATCAGCTTTATTATGATATTGATCGCAATCCCCGGCGGCTGAGCCAACACAAGGCGTTTAACAGCAACAGTGCGGAAGAGCGCAAGGTGCTGGAACACGGGCTAGTTCATCTGGCCCGCAGGGATCCCAACCTAAGCCTAAAGTACTGGACTCGCTACCAGCTGAGTCATGAGTTCAACCATAGGGCCCAGGCCAAAATTGTCAGTGCTATTATTAAAGGTCTCTATCAGAAGGGCCACAGAACAGCAGCGGATAGTTATTTTACCGACCACCTGTCGCTACTGAATCAAACCCTGGATGGCGAACTGACCGAATGGCGCATTCGCCAGGCTCTAGCCGAACTGGATTGGCCTGCTGCATCTCTGTGGCTAGCCCGCCTACCCACGGCCAGCCAACAAAAAACCGTCTGGCGCTACTGGAAAATTCGCAGTATGGAGAGCAATCCTGCAACCACCCTGAATCCGGAACTCAATCAGCTGACCAGGGCACTGGCCAGAGAACGGGATTTTTATGGCTTTCTTGCCAGTGAGAAACTGGATAAGAGTTACAGCATTAATCATAACCCGGCAATTGTTGATGACCAGCTGCTGAGGTCCATAGCCAATATACCGGCAATACAGCGCGCCAGAGAACTGCACCATCATGGTGACAGTCTGGATGCCAACCGCGAATGGGCTGCGGCCAGTAAAAGTTATCAGCGTCAGGACTGGATTGCCGCCGCCGTTCTGGCCAGCCAATGGCAGTGGCACAACAAAGCTATTGCGGCTATGGGCAGTGCCAAATACTGGGATGATGTTGAAATCAGATTTCCCCTGGCCTACGTGCAACCCATTAACCAGGCCGCGAAAAATGCAGGTATACAAAACTATCTGCTATTCGCTCTGGCGCGCCAGGAAAGTGCATTTAATGCAACGGCAACTTCCGGAGCCGGTGCCATGGGTCTGATTCAGGTAATGCCGGCCACAGCAAAATCAACGGCAAGAAAACATCGCTTGCCCTATGTCAGCAAGAAACAGCTGCACAAAGCCTCTGTGAACCTGCCTATAGGCTCGAGGTACTACAGCGATCTTCTGCAACGATTTGGCAACAATCGTATTCTGGCCACCGCTGCCTATAATGCGGGTCCCACCCGCGTGGACCAGTGGTTGCGCAAAACTAATGGCAAGCTCCCTTTCGATGTATGGATGACCCTGATCCCATTTAAAGAGACACGCAGCTATGTGCGCAATGTAATGATGTATTCCGCCATTTATTCTCGCAAGCTGGGTATGACACCACCTATGCTGCAGCAACATGAACTGGATAGGCTGCTATGATGGCAAGTTACAATGCAATACTAGCCCACAGAATCCCCTCTGAGGGCAATTCGGGCCCAGGTGTGTCAGAGTGATAGATATTGGTGTAAACCTCTCCAGCAAACGTTTTAAAGGGGATGTAGCTGATGTGCTGACCAGAGCTGTAGACGCCAATGTGCTGCAAATGGTACTCACCGGCACTTCGGTAGATGAGAGCCGCGCGGTGCTGTCTATCTGTGAAGAGTACAGCGACCAGTTTCCCTCCATGCTATTCGCCACCTGTGGCATCCATCCCCACGATGCCCTGTCCTTCAACACTCAGAGTCTGGATGCTTTGCGCGAACTGGCCCAGCACCCACAGATGGTGGCCATAGGTGAAGCCGGCCTAGACTTTAATCGCAACCTGTCTCCAGCTGCAGCTCAGGAAGCCTGCTTTGAGGCCCAGCTGGAACTGGCAGCCGAACTGCAGTTGCCACTATTTCTTCACGAGCGCGACGCCGCTAAACGCCAGCTGGAAATTCTTAAGAGCTATCGCGATGAATTTAATGAGGCAGTGATCCACTGCTTTACTGGGGACAGGAAAACTTTGTTTAGCTATCTGGATATGGACCTGCATATAGGGATAACCGGCTGGATATGCGATGAGCGCAGGGGTCAGGAACTGCAAAGCCTGGCTAAGAATATCCCTCTGCAGCGGCTGATGATAGAGACAGATGCACCCTATTTGCTGCCGCGCACCATTCAGCCCGTGCCTGCAGATCGCCGCAACGAACCGGCGTTTTTATCCTATGTTCTGGCAGGTATTGCTGCAGTGCGGAGGGAAACTGAGCAACAGATAGCCAGCGCCACCTGCGCCAATGCCCAGAGATTTTTTAACTTACCCAGCCCAGACTAGGCCTCTTCTATACTGCCACCTGCGGAAATCAGCCCCGAGCTCTTAATCTGCGCCCTGAGACCGCCCTTGCCCACCAGGTCCGGAAGAATTCGTACACCCAGTCGCTTTTGCAACCCTGCACAGGGCTCGCAAAGCTGCACCCCATAGCATTGAACACCATCAATGGTAAAATTTTTGCCCACCAGATTATTGAGTTCAATCCCCTCAGTAACCAGATTGCGGCGAAAATCACTGTCATGAAACTTATTACCTGTGGCACGGTTAAATGCCTCTATCACCTCTGACTCTATCAGAGTGATCTCCCAATCAGGCTGGCCTTTGAAACTCGATCTATTAGCGCCTGACTCTGAATAGTAGCGGTCGCCCACTATGCCCTTACCAGCTTTGAGCGAGACCTTTTGATGGCCGCTCACATTATCACCCGCTTTGCGGGCAATATAAATTGCTTTGATTTTAGCTGTGGTCATAGCTACTCAGTGCCTTTAACTAGCCATCAAGTCTTTGTAAATTGAGGTCTTGGGCTGACTAAATACCGAGCGCACCATGGGCTCGAACAGAGATAATTCCATCTTTGGCATACTGGGGTCAAAAGAGGGATCGTCGTATTTAGCAATAAACCTAGCGGTGCGCTTGAAGTTTTCGTTATCAGCAAACTGATCGCGCATATTGCGATCGGCACCCAGGAAGTGGAAAAAGTTATAGCCCTGGAAAATAGCATGATGCTTGATCATCCAGTGATTCTCTTCTGATACAAATGGCTGCAATATAACTGCTGCCAGGTCGGCATGGTTAGCGCTGCCCAGGGTGTCCCCTATATCATGTAACAGTGCGCAAACTATATATTCTTCATCTTCGCCAGCCTCTGCAGCACGATGGGCTGTCTGCAGTGAGTGCTGCAAACGATCCACAGCAAAGCCCCCGTAATCGCCGGTTAATAGTTCCATATGGGACAGTATGCGATCTGGTAGTTTCTGAAAGAATGCCAGCTGCTCCGGCAAAATAATCTCCCAGTCCTGCGCGGTACTCGCAGACATTTTGGTAAATGATGCTTTCATAATTCCCCTGTCAATTGTGTTCTTATAGTTATTAATGCGGGAGATATTAGCAGGGCTCGGACTGTTTGGCTATCGCCGGAAAATGGTCTGCGGTTTGATACACAAAGCCTGCTATCCGGCAGATAGCAGGCTGTGAATTGATAACTTTTTAGGCGCCAAGATCGCAGTACTCAACCAGCTCTATGGGAGCATTGGGAATAATGCGCACGTCTCTAATGGTCAGCGCAAAAGACCTGGCTGTGGTCAGCAGAAATGGTGTTGTTACTTTTTCGAGGTCGGCACCCACTGCCTTGAAGCATTTCAGACTGATGCCGCGGGTTACCCACTCACCCACTGGGACAGTGGAAAACATTTTGGTTACATCCTGGCTTCCTGTGCAGGGCCAGCCACAATCCATACGCTGAAATACCTTACCCTTTGGACGTTTATTGACCTTAAACTCAACCATAACGGCGCCGTTTTTATCTGACATTTCAGACAGACTAAGCGCATCATTCACATGCCAAAAGAACTGGCCATCGCGTCGGCCGGACCATTTAACCAGACGGGAATCTTCCTGCACCACACCATCCACGGTGGTCACACTGAGATCACCAAATGCGGACTGAGTGTTAGCCCCCTCAACCAGCCGCGACCAGTCACTGCTGTCGCCTACATAGGCTTTAAACGGTGGCCGGTTACTGCCACTGAACACAATTTGCGCTGAGGATGCGGACTTGGCCAGCGAGATTTCATTGAGATTGCCCGCAACAAGCTCTCTATCGCCGTAGGCTAGACCCTGGCCACCAGCCAGCAATAGGTCGGCAACTGGCAGAGACCTATCCTGCTTGTTTAGTTCCGCATTGGGCCAGTCAAAAGATAGCTTGCCGGTAAAATCAAAGCGCGGCTGCCCCTTGGCATCGGCCACCATTACATCGGCTATACCGCCGCCCTCAGAGCCTGGTAGCCAGGCAACCACGAAGGCATCTGAGCTATTGAGCTCAGCATTGACCCACAGGGGGCGGCCAGTTAAAAATACGGCTACTACGGGAATATTTTTGTCTTTAAAACTCTGCAAAAGCTTGAGGTCAGACCTGTCACTACCCTTGTAGGCCAGCGAATCTACATCCCCCACGCCTTCGGCATAGGGCTCCTCGCCAAATACCACTACGGCAACATCGGGCTTCTTGGTCCAGCTGCCGTCTGCGCTGAGCTCAGCACTGCTACCAATATTTTCCAGGGCACTGTTAAGGCCAGCATAAATAGAGGTTGCACCGGGAAATTCGCTATTCTTATTTTCAGTTCCCTGCCAGGTGATAGTCCAACCACCATTCTGCTTGCCAATATTATTAGCGCCATCACCAGTGACCAACACATGCTGCTTGGGTTGCAACGGTAGTAGCTGATTTTTGTTCTTGAGCAACACAAGCGACTTGCGCACAGCCTCACGAGCTACAGCTCGATGCTCAGGAGCACCTATCAGGGCTTGGTTACCTGCGACTTTGCGCGTGGATGGAGCACCCTTTTCAAATAGACCAGCGAGGATTTTAACGCGCAGAATACGGCTTACTGCATCATCAATTCTGGACATGGCAATTTCACCAGACTTAACCTGATCTATGGTATTCAACAACAGAGCCTTCCAGTCCTCCGGCACCATAATCATATCCACGCCAGCATTGATTGAAGCCACACAGCTTTCGTTGTTACAGCCCTCAACCTGGCCTACACCATTCCAGTCGCTGACTACCAGCCCATCAAAACCCAAGCGCCCTTTCAATACGTCGGTCAGTAGTTGCTTGTGGCCGTGTAGTTTGAGGCCATTCCAGCTATTGAACGATGCCATAACAGTCAGTACGCCGGCATCCAGCGCTTTGTAGTAGCCCTGACCATGTTCCTCGAGCAACTGCTCCAGATCCATGATTACATCGCCCTGATCAATACCTCTGAAGGTACCTCCGTCACCTATAAAGTGTTTGGCTGTACCAATCACTTTCTCTGTGTTGCTGCGCAACTCGCCAGGCTCACCCTGCATACCCAGAACAATTTCGCCTGCGTAAGAGCGCACAATAGACGACTGGTTGCTGTAACCTTCATAGGTGCGTCCCCAGCGATTGTCTTTTACAACCGCAACTGTAGGAGCGAATATCCAGTCGATACCTGTAACCGCAACTTCGCGTGCGGTTATCTCGCCAATTTTCTTCATTAATGCCGGGTCATTAGCAACCCCCAGACCAATATTATGTGGAAACAGGGTGGCTCCGATCACATTGTTGTGTCCATGAACCGCATCTGTACCCCAAACCAGTGGGATACCGGCACCGCCGCCACTGCGATCCAGCGAAGCATGGTAATAGCTATCGGCTAGCTGCAGCCAGTCATCGACACTGGAGGCCTTGTTTCTGTGGGGGAAGGAACCACCACCATTGAGCACAGAACCCAGATGGTATTTGGTAACATCTTCCGGAGTGACCCATTTGATTTCGCCCTGAATCATCTGGCCCACTTTCTGCTCTAGAGTCATGCCCTGCAAAATGCTCTGAACCTGCGCCTCAACGTCTTTATCGGCCATAGCGCTGGGAGCGGACAGGCCAAAAAATAATACCAGCACAGCCTTAAGTACCAGTTTGGCAGACTTTAATTTCACCCACATAGTTGCAACTCTCTAAATTGATTCTTTAAAAATTACCTGAAAAAACCCAACTTTCATCCACCAATCTGGTGATTGACGCCGATGGCCAGATATTGGTTTCAGGGCACGCAGAATCAAGGTTAATGAATAGAGAAAAGGTTGACATGCAGAGGTTGCAAGGGGAAGCGCAGTTGCGGCAACCGGCTTGTACATTGCGATAAAGCGGGTCTGGTAGCTTATTTTTGCCGAGCTAGACTCCGTCGCATTTTATTGGAAGAGGTTGCGGATAGACTCGCGATAATTGCGGCTCACTTTTAAGGAGCCTCCATCCGAGAGATGAAGCAAGCTACCACCTTTTTGCAGCGGTGCTACGCTGACCACTCGCTCCACATTGACTATGGTAGATCTGTGTATTTGCACAAACAGCTTGTCATCCAACTTGGCCTTCAACTCTCGCAATGTGCTTCTAATGACGTGGGTCTCTCCTGCCGCATGAACACACATATAGTCTCCAGCAGCATCAACCCAATCAATATCATCAAAGGGGATGACCTTAACCACACCAGAGTCGCGCACTAGCAGCTTGCGCTTCATGCCATCGGGCAGACTTTCACTTCTGCTATCTCCGGGCTTATCTGCTGCCATGCGCTTAGAGATAGCATCAATGGCGCCGATTAGCGGTGTTTTAAAGTTAGTATCAGACTGGCTTTTGAGCCGATCCAGTGCCCGATCAACCGAGCGTCGAATGCGCTCCTCGTCCAAGGGCTTTAATACATAGTCCACAGCATGAAGATCAAAAGCATCCACGGCATACTGATTAAAGGCGGTCACAAAGATCGCCATAGGCATAATGTCAGACTGCAAAGTCTTAACTACCTCAAAGCCATTCATGCCTGGCATCTGAATATCTAAAAATAATAACTGGGGCCGCAACTCTAATGTAGTAGCCACAGCCTCCTTACCATTGGAGCACTCTGCGACCACCTCAACATCATCAAAAGATGCCAGCAACAGACGCAAAAACTCTCGCGCTAGGGGCTCGTCATCAACTATTACTGTTCTCAATTTCTGCATAATCAGTCTTTTGTTGGTTACTTGGGCTGCTTGTCTAAAGGCATGCGCATGTAGACATTGAGCCCTGAGGGTTTGGCGCGTTCCAGCCGGAACTTGTAGTTGTCACCATAAAACTCATGCAATCTATCTATAGTATTTCTCAGTCCGACCCCCACTGCATCTGGCTCAATCTGATAATTTTCTAGTCCAGGCCCAGTGTCGGTCACTTCTACCTCTACAAACTCCCCATCCAGTCTGGCAGCAATAACTAACTTACCACCAGCCTCTGAAGGTGCAATAGCATACTTGATTGCATTTTCAATCAGGGGTTGCAGTATTAAACTTGGCACCAAAACAGTACTGGCCTCGGGCTGAATGTCAAACTCCAGCTCCAGTCGATCACCAAAGCGAGTTTGCTCAATATTGAGATACAGCCTTAGCGCATCCAACTCCTGCTCCAAACTGACCCTTTTAATGGGGTCATTATCCAGAGAGTAGCGCAAGAAGTCGCTGAGCTGCACGATCATACTGTTTGCTGTGGATGATTTTTTAATCTGAACCAGAGCAGATATAGCATTCAGCGTGTTAAACAAAAAATGGGGATTGAGCTGATAGCGCAGCATTTTTAGTTGGGCTTCATGGGCAATTGTCTCAGCCCTGGAGCGGCGCAACTGTTGCTCTTTATTCTCAGCGGCCACCATCAGCAGCGTTTCATGTTCCTTCTGTAGCAGCTGATAGTATTTCACACCATGATAAAAAGCCACCCAGCACACAAAGATCAAAATTGAACCAAATAACCAGCCGCCAAAATCAGACCATAGATCTGACTCACCCGTCATGGCCATAAAGGTGGTCATGCGCAATATTGTCCACACCAGTGAACAGCCTAGTACCCCGGCAATGGCCGCAGAAATACGGAAGACTCCGCTGTCGTACCAGAAGTAGTGAAAAACCCAGCGCAGTGGCCAGGACACTAGCACACCCAGTGCCGACTGCAATATTGTATGGGCTATATAGGCCGCACCCTGCTGGTTATACCATAGGGTTAAACTCAAAAAACTGATTAGCGACAACCCGAACCAACCGACAAACTGTAATATCCAAAACTGATAATTACTGTTGCGATACAGGGTCCCTATAAAGGGGGGATAATTAGATTCCATCGACGATTCAGCCATAGTCCAAATCTGCTTGTGTCATTATTGATTATTTGATTCGCCAGCCGAACCAAAGGACCGTAAAATAGCATAAACACTAGCGCAAGGGTATGTTTTAGCCCTGCTTCCACAATCTGCCAGGTCGTTGATGATCTGTTTAGCGGCCCTACCAAAGTATCAGTCATGCCCCAGCCAAACAATTCGCAAAACGCTCACTATATAGAACATTTGGGTATTAAAGCCCTAAAATCATCTCACCCAGGAGTGCGTCGGCTAAAGCGTCAGCAGCAAGGGCACAGCGCCCATGGTAACAAGGTATGGCGATCTAGCTTTGTGCTGATGGATTATTTAAGCACCTACCCACCAGCGCCCAAATCCCGCGTGCTGGATATTGGCTGCGGCTGGGGCTTAACCGGGCTATTTCTGGCCAAACAATATGCCACCGAGGTTACCGGAATTGATATAGATGACTCTGTGGCGCCTTTCCTGGCACTGCAGGCTGAGATTAACCAGTGCGCAATGGCTTTCCAGGCTCGGGGGTTTGAGACCCTTACCAGCGATGAGCTATCAGGTTATCAAACTATTATTGGCACAGATATTTGTTTTTGGGACGAGCTGACCGAGCCATTATTTGACCTGCTAAAGCTTGCGATTAGCGCGGGGGTGGAGAGAATTATTATCGCCGACCCGGGCCGACCACCTTTTTGGGATCTGGTTGACAGGTCTGCTGAAACCCTAGACGCATCTGTGGTTACCCGACGTATTTACGAGCCCTGGAAAACAGAAAAATATATGCTGGTTATTGACCGGGCATAAAAAAACCGCGCTATTAAAGCGCGGTTTTTTATGGCGAAACAACTGGCTATTACTGCTTAGCTAGTTTGAATCTCCAGTAACCACCACCGGCAATTTCAATATCCAGTGTCATTGTGGTCGCAGTCATTGCAGTAATGGTATACACAATATCAGTCACTGCACCTGCTGGGCTAGAGAGCTCTCCACCATTGTAGACCTTCGCCAGACCAATATGAGCGCCTAAGCCGGATACCGCAATCGTAGCTGCTGCTTCATCATGTACATAGGTAGCAGCGTTTGAACCATCATGGGGAGCAATAGGCGTACCACAGGCTTCAGGATCTGAACCCTGCCATGGCTCAAGCCAAGTTTGATCACCCATCACATTAGAGAAGCTTCCATCT
>Ga0102814_10000147_pt1 | contig 50109 bp, 56 predicted proteins | sample ColrivemetaGS741_FD_79112 | JGI IMG/M metagenome (GOLD analysis project Ga0102814, IMG submission 79112) | Estuarine microbial communities from the Columbia River estuary - Flood tide ETM metaG S.741 | ecosystem: Environmental > Aquatic > Marine > Intertidal zone > Estuary | place: USA...
ATAGAAAAAGCGAAACAAAACATAAAGACAATAGTTTTACCAGAAGGTAAAGATAAAAGAGTTCAAGATGCAGCTAGAGTTCTAAACAAAGAAGGTATTGTAAAAGTAATTATTTTAGTAAATTCAGTTGACTTAAATGATGATATAATATCATTGCAATCTGAAGGAATTAGAGTTGAAGTGATTGAACAATCACAAAAACTACATGATTACAGTTCATTATTATATGAATTAAGAAAAGCTAAAGGTATGACGAGTGATAAGGCAAATGAGCTTGTAAGAGATTCAATATATCACGGGGTATTGATGGTAAAAAATGGAGATGCAGATGGTATGGTTGCAGGAGCAATCACATCAACTGGAGATGTTTTTAGAGCTGCCTTACAAGTACTTAAAACTGCTAGAGATGTTAAAATAGTTTCAACATTTTTCCTAATGGATGTACCAGATAGCATTTATGGTAGTGATGGAATATTTGCATTTAGTGATTGCGGATTAATCGTGAAACCTAAAGCAGATGAACTCGTTGAAATTGCGATTCAAACAGCAAAATCATTTGAGTCACTTACACATGAAGAACCAATAATAGCAATGTTATCGTATTCTACGTTTGGCAGTGCAAAAGGTGATAATGTATTAAAAGTTGTTGAAGCTACAAAAGCAGTTCAACAAAGATACCCGAACTTGAAAATTGATGGAGAATTACAGCTTGATGCTGCAATAGTTCCTGAAGTTGCTAAAATAAAGGCACCAAATAGTTCTGTAGCTGGAAAGGCTAATGTTTTGATTTTTCCTGATTTACAATCGGGAAACATTGGATATAAATTAGTTCAAAGACTTGCAAAAGCAGATGCTTATGGGCCATTAACACAAGGACTTGGTGGACCAGTTAATGATTTGTCTAGAGGATGTTCTAGTGATGATATAGTTGCAGTAGCCGCTATTACCTCATTACAATCAATTTAGTGAACAAGAAAAACAAGAAGTTTAATAGATAATAGGAGACAATAGGTCTCCTTTTTTATACAAAAAATTAAAAAATATATTAATAGATATAATTATTGTAGAGTTCAGTGCTAATTAAAAACACCACCTGTATGTTACAGATGATGTTTATTTGTTCCTTTTCATTTTAGAAAAAATTATTTATTATAAAGTAAAAAATAATAATTGAGATAAATATAAGTAAAGGCACTCCTAATTTAAATTTATTTTTATTAGTTTTATGATGGAATATTTGCATAGCAAACATAGAACCAAGACCCCCACCAATAAGTGATAAAGTCAGTAAAGAAGACTCTTTAATTCTCCATTTATTCATTTTTGCTTTTCTTTTATCAATTCCATACATCATGAATGCAATCAAGTTAATCAATATAAAGTATATTATCAAATATAGCATTTAGTCCTCCAATTAAATTTGACTTTTATATTATGAATTATATCAAGGTTATGTTATATATTCAAATTATAAGTACCATTCTAAGAACTAAGTAGATTATTACTCGGTATAACTTTCTATACGAGAAAATGTCATGCATATTGACATTTTTTGTGAAATCGTTTACACTATCATTAGTAAAAAAATACAGAGGAGAGATTAATATGAAACTTAAGCATCATTTATGGATCGCATTAGGAATTATTTTTATCGCATTATTTTTAACAACAATAGTGTCAAAAACGGACGCAACATTTCCATTACCAATACCAGGGGCAGACCCAATAGTTGTTGACTCAGAATCAGAAACAACTGTTTGGAGTTTAATGTGGGAAAACTTATTTACTAGTATTCCGACAGACGATGTACTTGAAGATCTTGAACCATTTGCAGCTTTTGGGATTGATGCAGCCGCAGCAATTGCATTAGAAGATGAGCATGGTACAGGAAACTCAGCACTTTCAGGTCTTCTTGGATTAATACCTATTCTAGCATTAATCGCTGGTATCGCAATAACTACATTAGTGAAAAATGCAAAATCATGGATGTTGTATCTTCCATTTGGTTTAATATTTGTTAGTGTTTGGACTATATGGTTCGCTACACCTTCAAAATTAAATGGTATCGAAGATATGTATAATGCAGCTACCGCAGCAGTTGGTGGAGGTTTAGGAACACTTATGGCTGATGGAACTGTATTCTCAATGGGATTAGGATTCTTCGTATTATTAGTTGGATCTCTATACGGAATCGTTGCTGTAGTATTAAATCAATTAGGAAAATTAGAAGCATAGTATTAAACTAATATATAAAACCACAGTTTATTAATTATTATATTCTGTGGTTTTTTATTTTTGGTTGGTTTTGAGTAAAAATCACCATAGATGTATCAAAAAACGTTATACCTATTGACTTTTTACTTGTAATGGATATACTAAAAATAGTGGTTGGAGGTGCTAGGAATGAGTTTAATTAATGAAATTTATAATGAGAGTCCTACTAAAGCAAAAAGCAGACTAAAAATAATTGATAATGGGTTTAATTTATTTGCAGAAAATGGAATAGACTTTATAAGTTTAGCAAACATTGCCGAAGTAAGTGGAATAACTATAAGAAATCTTTACAGATATTATTCTAGTAAAGAATCATTAATCACTGATATTGCATATTATTATATTTCAATCTTTAATAGTGCTAATAAAATAACTGTTAATAAAGAATTAAATGGGTATGAACAATTAAAAGATGTATTAGAGAAACAAATTGAACATAAACTGCTTTCTGATAATAACCATGTTATTCTTTCGTTCATTGCTTATTTTGATATATATATGACAAAATCAAATGTTGAACATGAAGATATCAAAAAGTACATCAATATTTATGCTCCAAGATTAAAAGAAAATGTCCGTGAGGGAACAAAACTTTCATTAATACAAGGTGTAAAGGACGGTACTTTAAATATAAAAATGGATGAAGTGGATTGTTATGTTGGATATATATTTCATTCATTAATGAGTTTGTTATCAAGAGTATCTATTAAACATTATGATACTGATTTTCAAAAGTTTGATTATGTTCAAAAGCATATAGATGTTATATTACTGCATCTTAAAAAATAATATAGAATTATTTGATTTATTTTTATAAAAAAGTTAAACACCACAATCATAGAAACTTGAATTGTGGTGTTTTTTATTTTGTCTAACAGGTGTCATATTTCACATTGAAATATGCTATAATTATTGTTAGGTGGTGATTTAATGAAATTGGATGTTAGACGATTAAATAGAATACTTAGCTATTTGTTTGAGGATATAAAGAATCTTTCAGATGATGATAGAGAATTGCCGATAAAGTGGAGTGTTATGCATATGTTTTCTTCATCACAACTAGCATCACTAGTCGCGTTAAAAAGAGGGTTAAATCCAGAGTTATTAGCTATCTCTGCTGCATTACATGATATTGGAGCGATTAAAACAAAAAGAAGAGAAAATCATGCAGAAAATGCAAGTATATTTGTATATGAAATTATCGAGGTGTATAACTCTAGCTTAAGAGGAGATTTACCTTTGATTAACGATGAAGAAATAAAGATTATTCATGAAACAGTTGTGAATCACAGTGATAAAGTGAATATCTCAGATAATTTGTATGTAGAGGCCATGAAAGATGTTGATTCATTAGATAGATATCTTCACGGAATTAATACAAAGGGAGATCATATTAATCATCTCAATAATCTGCTAGATATATTTGAAATTAAAATAGAAGATGAGAAGTAAAAGAGGTTATTAATATGACGAAAAAATTAAAGATAGTACTGTTAGTGTTATTAAGCCTAATAAGTGTCTTTTTTGCAGAAGTTATATCTGGAAGTATGAAATACCCTCTTTTTGATATTTGGGGTTATTTTGTTGTGATACCTCTATATGGACTGCATACGATTATACTCCTCTACATAATAACTAAAAATTTACCTAACAAGAAAATAATGTTTAGTGTTTTATATTTTGCTGGGGTATTATTTGGTTTGTATGAAGCGTATCTAACTAAAGTATTATGGGTTGGTTTATCAGAAGATGCATTTATACTGTTTAATATATCAATTATTGATTATATGGTATTAGTTTTCTTTTGGCATCCCATCTTTTCATTCATTATTCCTGCATTAGTATTTGAGAGAGTCATCACAAATACTAATTATCTTTATCAGGGATTACCAAAATTTATTAGAAATATATTAGAAAAAAAATATGGTTTATTTTTTGTAATGATTATTATTGGGTTTTTCTCTGCTTTTAATGGAATATTCCAAACATTAACAATATCAGAACTATCAATATTAATTCCAATATTACTTATCCTTTTATGGATTTATCGTAAAGGTATAAATAATAAATATTCTTTTTATGAAATACTACCTAGTAAAAAAGGGATTATTATGAGCTCAATGTACTTGTCACTAATTTATATTGGATTAGGATTGTTTTTCAAACCAGAAATTTTAACAATAGAAAACCAGATACCAATATGGTTAAGCTATTTAGTATTTGGGTACCTGTTTTACGGTAAACTTAAAAGGAATAAACAAGAGGATGAGTCTTTAGAAAAACAAGATGGAACAAACTATAAAATAATATTGATATATTGTTTTATCATTGTTTTCAGTGGAGTAATGTTTGTTGTTTTACTTTGGTTTTTGGGAATTAAAGATATAATGCTTATTACTACATGGATCCTTTGGATAATAACAGGAGTATATATGCTAATATATAGCTTGCTAAAATAGCAAAGAAAGAATAATATTATTACATGGGTCAAAATTTAGTTTGAGGTGATTACATGTCATGGATTTACACAATTATTGGAATTTACTTAATACTTATGGGTATTCTAGGTTTAAATTTAAAGGTTATTTACCTTACATTGACATTTAAGATAAGAGTTTATGATTTTGAAGATTTATATGGAAGAACTGCTGGGAGAATTATTTTTATTTTTTTAGGTATTCTATTCCTAATTTACAAGTTTTTTATAGCTGATAAAATATCAGGATTTCTTGGAATTTAACTTGTTGTAACATTAAAAAAAATACGAAAGAACTATACATAGGTGGAATTATGCTTACAATCATACTGTTTACAATAAATATTGGAGTTGCATTATCGGGGATATATATATTTGATTATCAGGTAGATAATTATATCAATGACCCTTTAGTTATATTGCTTAGTATTATAACTGGATGGGTAGTTATGTTTATAGTACTTGCTATATATATGGAAGGATTATATATTTTAGTAGCAAAAAGAAAACCACAAACTTCAATGTTGAAGCATAAGATTGCAAAACAAATGGTTAGTGGTCCAATGCATTTTATGAATATGAGAACTAAAGTTATAGGTATCGAGAATTTACCTAAAGAAGGCGGGTTTTCAATATATTCTAACCACACATCGATGTTTGATATTCCATTACTAATGTATAAGTTATATGAATATCCTGTTGCATTTTTAGCTAAGGATGTTGTTGGAAGGTTATTTGCTGTTGGTAAATGGACACCAGAACTAGGATGTGTTATGTTTGATCGAAGTGATGATAGAAAAGGTGCAGAAGCAATCATTAAAGTCATTAGAAACGTTAAGAGTGGTTCAGCTATGGTTGTATTTCCAGAAGGTACAAGAAGTAAAGAAATTGGCACTCTATTAGAATTTAAACAAGGTTCATTTAAAGTTGCTTTAAAAAGCAAATCACCATTGGTTCCAATGACAATTGTTAAACCTAAAAATTACGATAAGATAATTTGGCCTTTTAGAAGAAGAGCTACTCTAGTTATTCATAAACCAATACCATTTGAAGAATTAAAAACAATGAAGACATTAGAATTATCTCAAAAAGTAGAATCAATAATTGCTAGTTCTCTAAATACAATATATTAAAAAAAGACCAGGAAAATGGTCTTTTTTATTTATACTTTTTAAGAAGTTCTGCAAAATCATCATATGCTACAGGTTTAGAATAAAAATATCCTTGGATACCATGGATGTTATTGTTTGTTAAGTAATCAACTTGCTCTTGAGTCTCAACACCCTCACTAATTATTGATAAGCCAATCTTCTTAGATATCGAAATCAGTGAATCATAAACCAAGACTTCTTGATCATTAAAGATTGATTTTGGTAAAATTGCCATATCAAATTTAACAGTTGAAGCATTTAATAGTGGTAATACAGCAAATGATGAATTACCAGCACTAAAGTCATCAATTTCAATTAGCAATCCTAGTTTAACAAGCTTTGATAGTACCTCTCTGTTTTTCTCGAACTCTAAAGTTTCGTTTTCAGTAATTTCAATACTAATATTTTTCGGGTTAGCTTTAGTTCTTTCAAGTATAGCTTCTATTGTTTTTATATTTATATTATTTAATGTTAATGGTGAAAAGTTTGTAGAAAGTCGAAAATCCTTTGGTATTATTCCTGCTTTCGACATCTTAGTCACAGTTTTACAAGCATTTTCAAATGAGATAAGATCGATATCATAAATTAAGCCTGATGCTTCTGCAATGTGAATGTATTTTGATGGAGATATTACTTCACCATCTTCAACCCATCTAGATAGTGCTTCTGCACCAACTACTTTATTAGAATCAGGGTTAACTTTAATTTGATAATAGTTCTCTAATAACCCATCTTTTATTGCTTCTTGAAGACGTGATTGGAAATATATCTCTTGGTTTACTTTCTCGAGAAGATCCTGGTCTACAAATGTTATATCACTACTATTGTTTTTAATATATGAGAATGCAAACTGTATGCGACTAATTAGTGTTTTCGCATCTAACGAAGATAATAGACTTTGTTCAACAATAACCGATTTAACGCGAAACTCATATGGTTTAAATTCAGTCTCTTGACTAATTTTATTAATTGTTTTAAGAAATAACTCGTGAATGGTTACCGAGGTATTTGATAGTATGATAAATTCACCATCAGATAACTGAAAAATATTATTGAAAGAAAATACCATAAGTAATTTTTGTTTTATCATTTGATGAATTGCATCTGAGTTTCTAATTCCACATGAATCAATTATATTATCGATGTTATAAATCCTATGATAAGTGATGTAATATTTTTTTAATGCGCCTTTATCATATCTGTGAAAAAATGCAATCTTTGATTGTAGTACACTTATTGGATCGTAAAAAGAGTATTTCTTAATTAAGCTTGTGCTTAAAGTAGTTGAACTTATTACCAAAGCAACAATGTACATTACAACAACGAAAATGATTGAATACAAACGAAAATCACTAATGAAATCATTAATTTCACTTGTATCAGAGAACGCTACAACATAATATCCAGGTTCCACGACCTCGATATAATACACAAATTCTTTCTGCTGGAAATCATCTTGGTAGAAAACCTCTGGAACTGTTTGATCCTCACTCCAATGTATTAGATGTACTTCGATAGCTGGATCAATTTCTGAAACATAACCAACATCAATAAGCATAGTACTAGCACCATCTTTATAGATATATAAACGATCACTATTATCAACTTTCGTTACTTCAGTGTGGTTATTTGCTAAATATTTTAAATTGTCCCTAACTTTGTTTATGTTCATTGTACTCAAGTAGTTTGGAATAACAATTGTTAATAATAGAGCGATAACACTGAATCCAATAGTAACAAAGATAAGTAGATTTAATCTTTTAGATAGGAATTCTTTCATAATTAGTCACCTCTTTTCTTAATTATAGCAAAGTGAAGTCTATTCTCATAATACAATCTAGATACATAGATACAAAAGTAATATACAAAAAAAAGATAGGAATACAATATCCTATCTTTATTTAATTAAATCAATATCAATTTATTAAAACTTATTTTTTCTATACAACCTTCAATTGCTACTTTGAAATCAACTATGTGTTTCATTTTATCATGTGCTTTCCAATGAGCTTTTGTCTCCCAAATCTCATAGAACATAAATATACTTTCATCATCTGCATCTTGATGTAAATCATATTGAAGACAGCCTTCTTCAACTCTTGTGGGTTCGAGTATTTTAATAAGTTCTGATTTCACAAATTCAATCTTTTCTTGTTTTACCTCGAACTTAACTATTATCGGTAATTGTCTTTCCATTTATCTTCCTCCTCAGATTATATTCTTATCCAGATGATAACATTTTGGATATATATTATCAAGGTATCTTTATTTTCAAGCCTATTAATAATTATGATTTATTTTACTGAATTTTAGTGATATAAGGATATTTTTATTGGAAAGGGTATTTTACAGAGCAAATTACTTTTATTATACTTTAAAATATTATAAAATTTTAATATCGTTAGTGCACGATTAAATTTAATTTGGAGGACATTATGAATAATAAAAACAAATTGATTGAGTTAATTCACATGCAAAAGAGAGAAGAATCGACAAAGCTTGCTCTAAAAATGCTAGATGAAAAAGAAGTAAGTATTGTAGAACTTTATGAAGACGTATTAAAAAAAGCTCTTTATAATATAGAATGTGATGAACAAGATAGAGAATGTATATGGAAAGAGCATATAAAAACTGCAATAGTGAGAACTATTATTGAAGTATCATACCCTTATATTTTAGATGTTAAGAAAAATGTTAAAGTCAACGGGAAAAAGGTTTTAGTTGTCTGTCCACCTGAAGAATATCATGAGATAGGTGCGAAAATGGTCCATGATTATTTCACATTAAACGGATTTGATTCTACATTTATTGGGGCAAATACACCTGTTGATGTTATTGTTGACTCTATAGAATATACAAATCCAGATTATGTTGCGATTAGTGTTACAAATCTATACAATATTGTAAATGCTAAAAAGATAATTGAAAAAATTAAAATATCAAATAAAGATATTATTGTTTTAGCTGGAGGACAAGCCTTTAACAATGAAGGGTCTTTGGATGCAGTTAAAGCAGATCACCACCTTACAGATTATGAATCTATTAAGGAGCTGTTATAATGTTTTCATTCAAAATAGCTTATAGGTTTTTAAGAAGTAGTATTGGACAAACTATCCTAATTGTATTAGGGATAAGTGTAGGTGTAAGTGTCCAAGTATTTATAGGTTCTCTAATCGGAGGATTACAAAATAGTTTAGTACAAACAACTATTGGGAATAGTTCTCAAGTAACTGTTGTGAGCGATGATTATATATCATCTTATAGTGATATTAGAGATAATGTGCTAGAGGTAAAAGGTGTTGAGACTGTTTCTTATGCACTAGATGAACCAGGTACTCTAATAGTTAATGAAAATACTAGCCCAATTCTAATGAGAGGGTTGGATTTAGAATTATCAGAAGACATTTATGAACTAAAGGAAAAGATAGTACAAGGAAAATTACCTAGTACCAATAATCAAGTATTGATTGGTCTAGACTTGTTTGAAGAACTTGAATTAAGTATTGGTGACACAATTAACTTAAGTATACCTTTAAAGGGTGATATGAATGTAACAATCTCTGGAGTATATGATTTTAATGTGTCTCAGATAAATAATTCTTGGATCATTACAAATTTAGAAACAGCGCAAAATGTGATTGGGTCTACTGATGTAGTATCTTCGATTGAAATACAAGTATCTGATGTTTTCGCAGCTGACACAATAGCTATGAATATAGATGCAAAATTAAATTCAAATTACAATATTTCAAATTGGATAGATTTAAATCAAGAGTTACTTAGCGGCTTGCAAGCACAAGGAAGTTCAAGTTTGATGATTCAAGTGTTTGTCACTATTAGTGTTGTATTAGGAATTGCAAGTGTCTTAGCAATTACAGTCATTCAAAAATCAAGACAAATCGGAATTTTAAAAGCAATGGGAGTTAAAGATAGAACTGCTAGTTTAATATTCTTAAGTCAAGGATTTATACTAGGAATTTTAGGGGCAATTGGCGGAGTAGCACTCGGTTTATTGTTGACATATGTGTTTAGTACATTTGCACTAGATCCAGATGGGAACCCCGTAGTTCCTCTATTAATTGAAGCTGATTTTATTGCCTTAAGCGGTTTGATAGCTGTTGTAAGTGCAAGTCTAGCATCATTAGTACCAGCAAGAAAATCAACAAAAATTAGTATTATTGAGGTGATTAAAAATGGCTAATACAATTGAAATAAGAAATGTAGATAAAATATATGGAAACACTGTAAAAACTCAAGTTTTATATGATATTAATTTGTCCTTTGAGAAGGAATCATTTAATTCCATAATTGGGCAGAGTGGGAGCGGGAAAAGCACGTTGTTAAATATTATTGGAACTTTGGATAAACCAACAAATGGAGAAGTGTTTATTGATGGTATTAGTACATCAACAATGAATAAGAACCAGCTTGCAGAGTTACGAGGAGAAAAACTAGGGTTTGTATTCCAATTTCATTACTTACTACCTGAATTTACAGCAATAGAAAATGTGATAATGCCAATAAGAGCGAATAAAAAACCAGTAACCAAGGAAGTAATAAAACGAGCAAATGAGTTGATGGATCTTGTAGGGTTATCGGGTGTGAAAAATAATTTAGCAAATAATATGAGTGGTGGACAACAACAAAGAGTCGCTATTGCAAGGGCTTTAATGAATCAACCAGATATAATATTAGCAGATGAACCTACCGGGAATTTAGATAGTGACACTACAGAATTAATTTATGAATTATTAAGAGAAATTAATAAAAAATACAAAACCACTTTTATCATCATTACTCATGATAGAAGAATTGCAGAAAAAGCAGATAGAATTATTGAGTTAAAAGATGGTAAAGTAAACATTGATATAAATTATAAATAAAAAGCCTTGAAAAAGGCTTTTTTTTAGAAAATAACCAACAACAACAATATATGAATGTTTTATTGTTGATATGTTATGTTAAATTTGATAAAATATGAAAGGAATTGAAAACGATTTCAATTTGAGGTGAAGCATGAAAAATAAATACTTTGAAAATGCGACTAAAAGATTAAAAGAAAACTACAGCGTTGATTTAATTAACGATGTTCTTTTAATTAGAGAGAATAGAGTTACTTTATATGCTGATACTTCAGACGTTAATAATATTGAAATGCATGTTATTTCAGGAGATTTGAGTTGTTTGGGACTTCCTGATAAAGAATTTATATGTCTTCATGAAGTATTAGAATTCTTTGATCTTAATAATAAGTACGGAGAAGTTTCAGGAAAAGAAGAATTTTTAAAAGGTATTACAGATCAAATCTTTGATTTTTCAAAAGAATCAAATGTTACATTTCCAATAATTTCTGATAAAAAAAGATTGTGGATTAGGTTAAATAGTTTACCTATAGATACTAAAAAGAATTTGAATGTATTCTTTTTCACAGATGTTACAGAGTACGTGATTAATGAAGAACTAATGTTTGAGAAAACACACAAAGATTCACTAACAAATCTTTTTAATAAATACACACTTGATTACCACTATGGTGAACGTTATAAAAATGATGGTTTTCATGTAATGTATTTTGATTTAGATGATTTTAAAATAATAAATGATACTGATGGACATAATGTTGGGAACGATTTTTTAATAGCTTTTGCAAAAATACTTATCGATCATGATGAGGGTAAAAGTTTATTTTATAGGGTTGGTGGAGATGAATTTGTTGGACTGCTTTTTGGGAATACTGATAAGATAATAGACATAGCAAAAAGTATTATCAAAGAAACTCAAGAAATTAAAGTTCAAGGATCAGACAGCACTCTTTCAACATCAATTGGAGTTATTAAGGCGACAAAGTCTGAGGATTTAATAAGAAAAGCAGACAAATTATTATATGAGGCCAAGCAAAGTGGTAAAAATAGATTTGTGTATGGTGTTGAAGAATAACTGCTATACATAATAGTGAAAAAAATATAAAAAGCTCTGTATAAGGGCTTTTTTTTAAATCTATCAAAATTGACTATCAATTATAAGTATGCTAACATATTTTCAATACGTTAAACCAAGAAAACATGAATACGGTTTATAAAAAAAGGAGCTTTATCATGAATCTTAAAGATCAATTTTTTAATGAGAAAACTTTAAATGATTTTCTTGATGAATTATCAGTTTATCATGAATTTGATCAACTGGGGTTTTTAAATAAAGCACTCAACAGATTTCCTCTTTTAGAACTAAAGGAACGAATATCATGTATCAGAGAATTATTGAAAGAGTATATGCCGGAAGGTTACTTAGAAACAATTGATATATTTACAAAATTATTAAAAAACATAAAAGAAGACAAATTCATTTATGCTTCCATTTTGGAGTATGTTGAGTTCTATGGTTGCAAGGTTGAGTTTATTGATTTTTCTTTAGATAAACTCGGAGAATTTACAAGTAGTTTTACTGCGGAGTTTGTAATTAGAAGGTTTATTAATCAATTTGAGGACAAGTCTTTACTAAAACTATATAAATGGAGTACAAGTAGTGATTTTCATCAAAGAAGGCTTGCGAGCGAAGGGTCTAGACCAAAACTACCATGGGCAGTTAATATTAACCTTGATTACCGCGAAACAATCCCCATATTAGATAATTTATATTATGACTCAGTTAGGTATGTAACAAGAAGTGTTGCTAATCACTTAAATGACATTTCTAAAATCGATTCTAATCTTGTTATTGAAACACTTAAAAGATGGAAGTTAGAACAAAAACAAAACACAAAAGAAATGCAATATATAGTAAACCATAGTCTAAGAACTCTTGTTAAAAAAGGTGATATGGAAACTTTATCATTTCTGGGGTTTACTGATTCTCCAAAAGTTATCATTGATTTAAATCTCAGCAATGACAAGTACAATGTTGGAGATTACTTAGAATTTGAAGTTGAAATCAATCCTCTTGAGAATTCTAAAGTTGTAGTTGATTATATAGTTCATTATCCAACAAATGCTGGCAATATATCAAAAAAGACTTTTAAGATAAAATCACTTGAGCTATTTAAGAACACTAAGGTAATAATAAAAAGGAAGAATAAGTTGGAAAACAGAACTACAAGAAAGCTGTGTTCAGGTATTCACAAAGTATTTATCCAATTGAATGGGCTAATTGTAGCTGAGAAAGAATTTATTTTGGAAGAATAAAGTACTATCTAGTATTACTTCTATTATATTAAAAAGGCTCAAGCATGAATTGAGCCTTTTGTATTTAAATAACCATGTATTAAATTATATGTTGTCGTCTAAAAGCTTTTAAAATATCAAAATAAAGATGACCTACCCACTCATGTTTAACTTGTTCAAAAACATCTTCAAACTGGGCCCATTCCCAATTTGGTTTAATACTTAGATTTTTTACTTGCTCAAGTTTTAAATTAAGATTCAAGGCAAGTGCTTCTAAATGAGTGTTAACAAAATGCGGTTCTACCGAATATACTTTATATGGTTCTAAAGAATACTCATTCCAATGACCCATTCCTGCTTTGATTTCCTTAGACGCAAGAGCATGCAGGCGATCATGGATTAGATTCTTAATGTCATCATCTACTCTTTTATAGAAATAAAGCGTACTTATTAATGAATGAAATCCTGATTCAAGAAATTCTTCAGAAAGCACAAAACTAACGACACTGTTAACCAATGTAGATATGTTAAGCTTTTTTAGAAACTTTCGATATTTATATAAGAAACCAATGACTTCTGGATCTGGGTTTCCAAAAGGGAAATTTTTATCAATATCTTCATAATTCCACCATACTGCTCTAGGATAATTGTTTACTTCTTTTGAAACCATGTAAAACCCTTTTCTGTCATTATCGTATTGTGACTCAAAATAATGAACAATATCCTCAATCATTTTGATTTTAACTCTTTTTTCTTTTACTTCATGAAGAACTATAACTGCTCTCGTTGTCGCTAAAACACTGCTGTCTGGCATTCTAACATCAGGTTCTAAACAATGACCAAATCCACCATCTGCATTTTGGTATTTCTTTAATTCATTTATAATTTCCTCATCTTGATTTTTGAATAAAGAGAGAATAAGCAATTCATCTATATGCCTTGATTTTTCTTTCACTAAGGGTAACACTTTATCATAAACAAAATTCTTATTAATCATTATATCACTCCTATCTATATACTTATTATAACACCTTTAATAATACTTCATAGTCCTGACATTCTCTTTTTTAACATTTGATATATTTTAAACATAAAAAAAGGAGAGAACATGAAGTTAACTCCTATTCAATTACAAACTGTAATATATCTACTAAAACCATTGGTTTTGTTTAAAATTATTTTATCTACTATTGTAAAACCACTGTGTATAATATCTTCACTCATGTCTATCATTGAAATGATTATGGCTTTTTTTGATATCTGCCTAGTTTTACTTATCAATAGTATCTGAACCTCGTGTGTTGTCGAAGTGAATTGCCCATAAGGGATATCTAATACTGCAATATCATACTTTTTATTGATGTCGTGCATATTCATATTTTTGATTATTCCCTTAAAACCTAAATGTTCCAAATTTGAATTTGCATGATCTACTACAACTTTGTTTATGTCATAACCCTCAATATCAAGTCCCATAGCTAAAGCTTCAATAACAACAGTCCCTATTCCACAGCAAGGATCAATAATTTTTAGAGAAAAATCATTTTTGATGGCTATATTTAGTATTGATTTTGCTAATTTCACATCTAATGCATGGGAATAATTATACGGTTTTTGCCTTCTGTTTTTCCACTTATCCTTATTTCTATAATGTAAACCGAATACCCACAAATTATCGTTTCTTATAAGTGCAAGTTCTGTTTCTGGATTATGTAATGAAAACTCTCCGATAATTGAAGTACCTAAATCTTTTAAAGCAGTTATCCATTCTGAGTATTCAATTTTCTCATCTGATTTAATAAATTTTATTTTGTATTTTTCATAAGATAAATTAGCATTTTCAATGTTTTTTACTATTTCGCTTATGCTTTCAGATTCAAATAACACGTCAATATAACCTCTTATATAGACACTTCTAGAGGGTTCTATATATTTATCTAGTATAAAGTTTGGTTTGTTAAATTTATTCCCGAAAATTGATTTCATTTCAGATATGTACAGTTTGCTATCATTAATACCAGAGGTAGTCATATATAAGTATCTTTTCAGATCGAAATTTGACATTACTTCCATTGATTGTGAATTTCCATCCATTGAGAAAGACCTCCTTTATTTGTTGTTTTTGATATATTTCGGTAATGTAAAGAAAATGTAGTATTGAATATAAATTGCCAATGGAACTGCAATTAAATATAAGATAACATAAATTATATTCACTTCAAAAGCACCAATTTTATTCAAACTACCCAAATCATAGAAGAACTCTAATGGAGTCCCACCTTCAGGCTTTGCAGTGTAAAAGTAATTAGATGCTTCATTTAGTATTAATCTAAAAAAGTTGTTTATAAATACACTTAGAATAACCAATAAATCGATCAAAATCATTGATTTCATTACTATTTTTTTCTCAGTTTTTATAAAACCGTTAAGGTAAGCCCAAAATGAAATTACAACTATAAGAATATGCCCGAATATATATGCGAATCCTCTAAATGTTATGAGTGAAGCATAGTTCTCTAACCCGTCAGCAAATATCAATGATATTGCTGCCATCAACATATTAAATAAAAATGCAAAACTAAAGAATGTCTTATCGTCCTTATAAAATGCATATAACAAAACAAAGTTTGCAAAATGACATATTTGAAGAGGTACTATTTCATAATCGAATTTATAACCCCTTAACACGAAAATCTCAATATTTCTCAAAACTAACATAAGAATTGCAATTATAGATAAATAGATACCAACTCTTTTTTTGTTTTCGTAACTATAGTTTCTTGTTGTTATATGAAGTAAGTAAATAAAAGCAATCGGACTCAACAACATAAATATATGAATTGGTCCCCACATCTGAAAAGTCATAATCATTCCTCCAGTAATAAAGTTAAAATACAATATTCATTATACAATAATGTCTCTTCTATATGCAACTTGATATTAACTTGATGGCTTCAACCTAAAAAAATTATGATGTTGTTTCTCAAGAGAAAGCATTTATGATATAATATAAATAGTTATTTAGTAATTTTTTAAATTAGAAAGGGTGATATCATGAGTAACAAAGTTGCTATTATAGGGACTGGTCCTGCTGGTATGGCAGCGGCTCAAGTTTTAGCAAAAGATGGGGTAGATGTTACCATGTTTGAAAAAGCAGATCGACCTGGTGGAATTTTGATGTATGGAATTCCTCATATGAAACTAAACAAAAAAAATATTTTAAAAAAAGCGGAAATTCTAGAAGATTTAGGTGTTAAATTTATTCTTAATACAAACGTAACTAAAGAAGAAGTTGCTAATAAAATTTCGAAAGAATTTGATGCAATTTTATTGGCAACTGGAGCTGAAAAAGCTAGAGATATCAGTATTGATGGCAGACAGTTAAACAATATCTTTTTTGCATTAGAATATCTTACTGATAATACAAAACATTTATTAGATGGAACTGCTTTAAAAATAAATGCAGAAGGTAAAAATGTAGTTATCATTGGCGGTGGAGATACGGCTAATGACTGTGTTGCTACAGCAATAAGCCAAGGAGCTAAAAGTGTTAAGCAATTGGAGATTGCATCAAAGAATCCTGATAGGAAAAAGAATTCTTATGACTTTAATGAAGATGAAGTAAGACTTTATCAATCAACAGCTGTTAAATTTATCGAGAGTGATGGATGTGTTTCTAAAATTGTAACTGATGAAGTTGAATTTTCACGTGGAGAAAAGGGATCAAAATTAGAGTTTAAGAATCAACATGGAGAAATTGAAGCGGATTTAGTATTTGTGGCAATTGGATTTTTAGGTCCAGTTGATGAAGCTTTAGCAGCGTTTGATGTTGAGTTAGATCGATCAAAGCACAATAGAGATACACAAATATTTACTACAGATAAAGATAATATATTTATTTGTGGTGATGCTAGAAGAGGTCAGAGTCTTATTAAATGGGCAATTGGCGAAGGAAAAATGGCAGCATTAACTATCGAAGATTATTTAAAAAACAAAAGACACTAAACTACACTGGCACCTAAAAAGTTTAGTATTAAATAAAAAACCAAAATATTATGATTAAAATACGTTTCTTTCAACTAAAAAAAAGTATTCTATTTTCTTTCAATATTATTAAGTAAGATGCTATAATATAGATAGAAAAAAATTTTAAAAATAATAGGAGGAAATTCATGTTAAATTATATTTTAGGATTAGTATTTTTAGCACTACTTATTTATTCTCTTTACTTATTAATTGTTGGAGGAAAAACTAAGAATCTAAACAAATTAATTTGGGCTTTATTAATTATATTTGTTCCCTATTTAGGAATTATTCTTTATTGGGTGATTGAAAGAAAATTATTTAGCTAAGAAATCACATTATGTGATTTCTTTTTTTTGTCTAATTATCATAAAAACATTTCAATGTGTTATAATGAATATATATTAAATCATTAAGTTGGAGGTATTCTCAATGAGTGTAGGAAACATTAAAGACCTTAATAAAATCGATGTTAATCATCCAAGCGCACTAAATGCATCTATGAAAGTTCTTGTATCACCTAATGAAGGTTGGGCTGGTTATGTTATGAGACATGTAGAAGTAGAAGAAGGTGGATATACGCCTAAACACAGTCATCCTTGGCCACATATAAATTATATGATAGAAGGTGAAGGAGAACTTTTCATTAATGGCAAAATTAACAAGGTTACACCTGGTTCATACGCATATGTACCAAGTGACTCTCTTCATCAATTTAGGAATGCAGGAAAAGGTTTGTTCAAATTTATTTGCATTGTACCAGAAGAAGGACATAAAGTTTAAAATAAAACACTTCCTAATGGAAGTGTTTTTTATATTTTTACATTAAGTATATCTAAGTATTCTTCGTTAATTCCTGTTAGAAGATTATATATAGCTCCAATAAATAAACCTCTTGCTGAACTAGCTCCACTAAGTTTTGCATTTAATCTCAAAGCTTCTTCCACAGTCTCACAGTGAGCTACAATATGGAAAATCAATGGTAATGTCATTTCAATATAGCATGCAAACCCAAAATGTGATTCAATAAATGAATAAGTATCAATCATTTCAAGAGCCTTAGTTAAACTTCCTTTTATAGTATCTGGTGCAAAATTAATACTTTCAGTTAATGCAACTTGCTAGTTTTTACCATTTTTAATTGATTCAAAAAGAGAAAAAAGTAATCTATTATAATCATTTATTTGATCAAAACTTGTCATAGTCTTTGCTAGTAAAGTTGAATATTCAACTTTATTCTCTATCTCTAAATCATAAACAGCCAGAAAAGGAAGAAGACCAATAAGTTGCTTATCTTCAAAACCACTAATGAATGTAATATCTGTTTTTGAAATTTGAGAATTAAGGTAGTTAGCAATTAGATGATTGCCACTTGTTTCAACATAACCGATATATTCTCCTCCAGGTTTGATATAATCAATCAATGCATTAATCCATTGCTCTTGAGTCAAAGAACTGTTATTTTGAAGGTTTTTGTAAAGCAAATATAAAACAGCGCCCATATAACCGAGATCTCCAACATTATGATTTTTATAGACGTAGAAAGCATTTTTAGCTTTATCATATATATCTTTGTTTACCGGATGAAATAGGGCATCATTATTCTTGGTATACTCCTTTAAAAAATCTTGATCATAAATCCAATTTAATCCAAGTGCACTAGTATTTCCAATTAAACTGGCTTTCACTGTACTTGTCTTTTTCATTGTATCACCTCTCATATTTAAATTATAGCTTGGACCTTCGGTTAAGGTTATTGTTACGCATTTACTATAGGTTTTATACGAACTTTTTAAAAAGTTATCCACAACCTAAATATATGGCTATGCTTACTTATCTACTAAACATAAGCTTTATCATATTGACCACGCCTATGTGGATAAATATGTGGATAAGTTTAACACCCTTATTTATTGACTTTAGCACTTTAAAGTGTAAAAATATAAATACGGAGAGAAGATACGATAATATCAATCTTGAAAATAATAACTGAAAATGAATATGAGAATTAATTAGATCTATATCTTATAATTAATTGAGTATAATGAAGTGAATTAACATTCGTGGAGATATATTAAATCGATAATATAATATAGTTAGAATTTATAGAAATATGAAATTGAATTATTATTGTTAAATAGAAATATTTAATAAAGAGAGGTAATATCAAATCCTGATTCAGGTCTTTTCTCCCTTTCTATGGGCACAAGTTAGATCTCTGTATATGAGGTCTTTCTTTTTATGTAATTAAAAAACACATCTTTCTCAAGTGAGAAAGATGTGTTTTAAATTGTAATGTAATTTTAATAATGAGAATTTTATTTATTTTTTTTCTCGAGTTTATCAAGATCAATAAAGTATTTTTCGATACCTTGATTTAGATTTTTTTCATCTCTTAAAAGAAGAACACTTGTTTTAACAATTTTTTCTTCAAACAAGGTCAGGGATAAGTATAAAAGAAAGATTATAAAAGTTGAAAAAAACCAAATTTCAAATACTCCTGTATTTCCAAGTAGGAATATCCAAAGAAATCCCCCGCCCCATATAATAGATAACCATATGTAAACAGTGATTCTTAATCTAGGATTTTCTCTAGCAACCCAAATTATAAATGGATAAAATCCAAGTGTTATAAAGACAGAAAATAAACCTGCTGTGACTATGTGGACCCATGTCCAAAATGGATATTCTTCTAATGATGGAGCAAATGATGCGAATGTAAGAAATATTACAGCAATTAATATATAAGTGTAGTCTCTTTTCCTTGTATAGTTTTCCAATCTAAACAATGCAAGAATTGATGATAGAATTACAAAACCAGTATAGGCTGCCCATACAATGAATAAAACCCTATTTCCAAACGAAAATCTATTTCCTATTTTACTAAATGTAAAAACAAAAGGGTTTTGAATTGTACCATAAACGATTGTAAATAATAATGCTGAAAGAAGTGTTGTCATTACTACCATTCTAGTACTTCTTTCATATATAAATTTCTTTTGTATATCAAGAATGTCTCTTTGTCTTAATTCTTCTTTTATATCTTCAATATTAAGTTCGATTTTAGCCATATCCATCCTCCTCTATAGAAATAATTATATCATGATTTAAATAAAAAAGTCCGCAAATTGCGGACTTTATATTTAGTTTATTTTTGCTGCGTTTAATATTTGGTTTAACTCATCGAATCTATCATCACTAATAAATTCAAACATTTGTCTTGAACCAGTTTCTGAAATTGGATTGTAGTTGTCATAGTCATAACCATATTCATCACTAACAAGCAAATCATATGTTTCCGTTAACACAGGAGCATATCCAACCCAGTCAGAGTTTTGTGCAGAAACTTCAACATTCAAGAAGAAGTTAATGAATTTATGAGCTAAATCAGTATTTTCACTTGTAGTAGGGATTACAAATCCATCTACCCAGATGTTTGTAATTTCTGGTACGAAATACCCAAAATTGATTTCTACTTCATCTTCTTCAGCAACATATAATGTATCAAAGTAATCACCACTATATACAAGAGCTAAATCTAAATTTCCAGCTTGAACTAATGTTTTTAATTGATCATCTCCAAATAATTCGAAGTTTGCATTTTTCAAAGTATTTCCAGCTTCTTCTAATTCTGATGCTACATTAGAGTTAACATTATGTCCGTTACTCAACAATGCTACCGCAACTGCATCACGAGCTGAATCATACATACCAATTTTATAATTTGTTTCTGGATCAAATAAGATATCCCAACCTGTTAAATCTTCTTCTAAAACAGAGTCTGTATTATACATAATTCCAATTGTTCCCCAGAAATAAGGAATAAAGTATGGCTCATAACCTTTACCAGCATATAAAGCTTCAACTTCTGGTTTCATAGTTACATCATCAAAACCACCTAATAGATCATAGTCAATCTCGTTAAGTAAATTTTGTTGACGTAATTTGTCAATCATATAATCACTTGGAAAAGCAACGTCATAAGCAGTAGTCCCTGCTTTAATTTTTACTTCCATTTCTTCATTTGAACCAACTTCATCATAAACAACAACAACGTTGTATTCATCTTCAAACATCTCAATTATTTCTGGGTCCATATATTCTCCCCAGTTTAAAACGTATAATTTTTCTTTACTTCCACAAGCTGAAAGCACAAGAGTAATTGTTAAAACACTAACTAATAATAATAATTTTTTCATTTTAGTTCTCCTTTATTTTTTTATTATTTATTTTATTTATATAAGTAAGAATACCTATAGTTAATAATACTATTAATGAATTATATGCATATGCTGCTGGACTAAAGCTTTTTCTACCAACTCTAGCATAAATCCATAAACTTACATTTTGGAAACCATTACCTGATGTGAAGTAACTTATAACAAAGTCATCAATACTCATCGTAAAAGCAATTAATGCCCCAGTGATTATTCCAGTTTTTATTGAAGGAAGAATAACCTTATATATTCCTTCAAAATAGTTACATCCTAAATCTAATGCAGCATCAAACAAATTCGGATCTAATTCTTTTAGCTTTGGTAATACCGATAACACTACAAACGGAATACTAAAGAATATATGAGCCAATAACATTGTCTGAAAACCAAACGATAAAGGTAACAAACTAAACACTACCATTAAACTGATACCTGTTACAATATCTGGACTTACAACAGGAACATTGTTTAAAATCATCATTTCGATTCTTCTTTTTTTAGATAAACTATTTATTCCGATTGCAATTAATGTTCCAGAAATTGTTGCAACAAATGTACTGATAAGTGCAACAAGTAGAGTGTTCATTATGGCCTTTAATAATCTTTCATTTTGAAAAATTTCAAGATACCATTTAAATGATAATCCAGTGAAATTTTGTCCGCTTTTTGATTCGTTTATACTAAGTAAGAAAATAATTATAATTGGCAAGTATACAACTGAGTAAGCTGTAAATATTAATAAAAATTTTGATACTTTCTTCAATATTGTTTTGTAATTGAATTTGTTATTTATCATATCAACGTCTCACCTTCTTTATCAAACTTGACGATGACAATGAACATAACTACAATCACTACCATTAATATGATACTTATTAAACTACCTGCATTTATGTTCCCTGATTTTATAAAATAATCTTCGACAATATTTCCAATAAGGATTATTTTTGAACCACCAAGTCTTTCAGGTAGTGCAAATGCTGTCATTGCTGGTAAAAGAGTCATTATTGTTCCACTGACTACACCACCAATAGATAAAGGGAAGATAACTTTTCTAAAGGTTTTAAATTCATTAGCTCCTAAGTCCTTTGAAGCTTCAATTAAATTTTTATCTAATTTTTCTAATACACTATATATTGGCAAAACCATAAATGGTAAGTACATCGATACCATTCCAATTATAATTGCAGTATCTGTTCCAATTAAATCAAGTGAAATGCCAAAAACATTAAGTATTGAAACTGGAAAGAATAGTCTTTCCCATGCAATTATTCTTAATAGCATATTACTCCAGATAGGAATAATTAATAAGGTAACATATAAAGTTTTGTTTTTTGAATTTGAATTTGATAAGAAGTAGGCAACAGGATATCCGATTACAAAACAGAATATTGTAGCAAGAACACTGTATTTTATACTGTTTATAGCAGCGATTTTTACTTCTTCACGTCCTAAGAAACTAAACGCATCATCTGAAAAATTGAATGGACCCAAATTAAATATATCTAGATCACTGATACTTAATAATAGAACAAGTAGTGTTGGTAGAAGAACTAATACTCCCATCCATAAAAGATAAGGATATACAAGGTTCTTAAGTTTATTCATTGGTTCTTTTCATTACATGGATATCATCAGGATCAAAATTAAGAGACACGATACTTCCAATCTCTTCATGATCAGTTGAATGAACAACATACTCTTTATTTGCAACCATAATAATTATTTCATAATGGACACCTTTAAAAGTGATATCATCAACTACTCCTGTAATCTTTCCCTTTGTTTCTTTTGATAACACAATATCTTCAGGCCTAATAACAATTTCAACTAGCTCATTTTTATTAAAACCTTTATCAACACATTCAAACTCAATACCTTCAAATTCAACTAAGAAGTCTTTTTTCATTACGCCATCAATAATATTGCTTTCACCTATAAACATTGCTGTAAACTTATTTTCCGGCTCATTATAAATATCTTCAGGAGTTCCGATTTGCTGAATAACACCATCATTCATAACAACAACAGTATCGCTCATAGTTAAAGCTTCTTCCTGATCATGAGTAACAAAGATAAAACTGATACCTAAAGTTTTTTGAATCTCCTTTAGCTCATACTGCATGTCTTGTCTTAACTTCAAATCTAATGCACCTAGTGGCTCATCAAGTAGAAGTAATTTTGGTTTGTTTACGATTGCTCTAGCAATTGCAACTCGTTGTTGTTGTCCACCGCTCATTTTCTTTACAGATCTTTTCTCAAACCCAACAAGTTTAACAAGTTTTAGAGCATATGAAACCAATTCATTTATTTCAACTTCTGTTTTCTTACTGATTCTAAGACCAAAAGCAATATTTTCAAAAACATTTAAGTGAGGAAACAATGCATAGTTTTGGAATACAGTGTTAATTTCACGCTTGTATGATGGAACATTTTCCATACTTTCTCCATTAAAGATAATCTCGCCACTATCTGCAGTTTCAAATCCACCAATTAATCTTAAAAGAGTTGTTTTACCACAACCAGATGGCCCTAATAAAGTTACAAATTCGTTATGATTAATAAATAGAGACAAATCTTTTAACACTATTGTTTCATCGAATGACTTAGTAATATTCTTAATATTAACAAGTTTTTCCATTGTACTGCACCTCCTATACTGTGAGTTTAATAATTGTAAACATTGTGTACAAAAAAAACATAAATAGAAATCTTTGTTTAGTATTTGTATACTTCAAGTTAGACATTAATAAACTATTGCAACCCTATTATATATAATGATTCTAAGATGTCAATTATTTTGTTTCAAAAAGTCTAAATAAAACAATATTTATATAGAGACATTAATAATGTATAATTAGATTGAGGTGATTATATGAATTCTATCGAATATAAAAAACTTGAAATAAATGAGGATCAAATAATGAATTTGTACAAAGAAGATAATTGGGTGGAGTATGTTAAAAATAAGACTCAATTATTTAAAGGTCTTGGAAATTCATTAGATTCATTTGGAGCTTATTAAAATAATCAACTTGTTGGTTTAGTTAGAACAATTGGTGATGGAGCAACTATAGTTTACATTCAGGATGTACTTACACTAAGTACACATAGACGCCAAGGAATTGGATTAAACTTATACGTATAATCTTAGATAAGTATAAAGATGTTAGACAAATTGTTTTAATGACTGATAACGATGAATCAAAAAGATTGTTTTATGAAAGTCTTGGGTTTCAAGACCTTGAAAAATATAAGACTTTAGGATTTTTAATATTAAATTAATTTATAATGTATATAAGATGTTTTAATTGTATAGATTATATATAATATTATTAAGAGATATATTATGAAAATAAAAAAGGAGATGTCTATATGAACAAAAAATCATTAGTAAAATACACACATGAAAATTCGAAAGGTTTGTTACACTATGTTATATTTGAAAGCGATGTAGTAGTTTTATCTGAAGTTGATACAAAGAAAGTTGCTTATATTGATAAGAACGGAACGTTAGATGTATCGTTTGACATTGAATCTGAAGGATACGATTTGATTGATGTTACAGTAATTAGAGATGAAGATTATGTACAAAGAGTATATGACTATATGATAGAAACAAACAATGCGTATTTCTTTAATGGTATTGAAGGCTTATGCGTTATAAAATTTAACAGATTATAATACTAAAAAAGACTACTAATAAGTTAGAATTACAACTATTAGTAGTCTTTTTAATTAAAAAAATAATTTTGTTGTACAAAGACAATCAAATATGTAGTACATTATTAATGTAGGATTATTTATATTCTAAAATATTTACGAAAAACAATAATAGTAAAAAGGTGGTATATTATGAGGATAGAGAGCGATACGAAATTAGATTTTAAAGATGTACTTTTTAGACCGAAAAGATCAACATTATCTAGTAGAAGACAAGTTTCATTAGAGCGAAAGTATATTTTTAAGCATAGTAATAAAGAATGGACAGGAGTACCAATTATGGCCGCTAATATGGATGGTGTAGGTACTTTTGAAGTTGCGAGTGAATTACAAAAATCAAAGCTATTTACATGCCTTGTAAAAAGTTATGATGCAAAAGAATATGGGAATATAGATTTGTCTCCTGATTATTTTGCAGTAAGTACAGGAATTGGAAAGAATGATTATGAAAAACTTAAAGAAATTATTAAAATTTATCCTCAAATAGAATTTATCTGTATTGATGTAGCAAATGGATATTCCGAAGCTTTTGGAGATTTTGTTCAAAAAGTTAGAAAAGAGTATCCAAAACATACAATCATTGCAGGTAATGTTGTAACGGCAGATATGACACAAGAATTGATCTTAAGAGGTGCTGATATAGTAAAAGTTGGTATTGGACCTGGTAGTGTATGTACTACTAGAATTCAAACTGGTGTAGGATATCCACAGCTTAGTGCAGTTATCGAATGTGCTGATGCAGCACATGGACTTGGTGCACACATTATTTCTGATGGTGGATGTACTTCACCTGGTGATGTTGCTAAAGCATTTGGTGGTGGAGCAGATTTTGTTATGCTTGGGGGAATGTTTGCAGGTCATGATGAAGGTGGCGGGACTGTTATATCTGAGACATACTTAACAGGATTAGTAGTAGAAAACAATGAACCTAAATATGATAAAAAGCTATTTGTTGAGTTTTATGGAATGAGCTCAGAGACAGCTATGGATAAACATCATGGTGGAATAGCAGACTATAGATCATCCGAAGGTAGAACTGTAAGAATTCCTTATCGTGGAAAAATTGATCAAACTGTTAAAAATATACTTGGTGGGATCAGATCAACTTGCACATACATTGGTTCTCCAACACTTAAAGATCTATCAAAATGTACTACATTTATTAAAGTAACAAAACAATATAACGATATATTTTTATAAAATATTCGAGGTGAAAATATGATTTATGTTCTTACAGGAATAGCCAAATCAGGTAAAACAAAAGTAGCAAGAGAAATAGTGAAAAGAAAAAGCATCCCTTTATTTTCAACAGATTATATTATGATGATGCTATCTAAAGGGAATAAAGATCCAGATATTGATATTGATGCAAGTGATAGTTCAGTTGCAAAAGATTTAGAACCATATATTTATGGGATGATCTCTACAATGATTGAAAATAAAGTAGATTATCTATTAGAAGGTGTACACTTTAATCCTGATTTTAGTAGAAGACTAATCGAAAAATATCCAAACGATATTAGAATAGTTTATTTAGGTTACAAAGATAAAAATTTTAAAGACAAAGCCAAAGAATTGTTACTATATAAAAATGAAATAGAAAACCCATGGTTTTTATCATTTAAGGGCGAAAAACTCTTTGAATTAATGGAGTATATGGTTAATGAGAGTCAACGAGTTTATGAATTATGTATACAATTTGATTTGGAATATATAGAAGTAAGAAACATAGTCGATCAAATGGATGAAATAATGAAAACATTATTTGACAAGAAACTGAGATTTTAAAAGCACCTTATTTACTGTGCTTCATAAAGTTTACAAGGGGGAAAACATTAATGAAGAATGATATTAAAAAATCAATAAAAGTTTTTGAAGAATTATCAAAAGTTGGATTTTGGGAATGGGACCTTGTAAATGACACTATATTGGCATCTGATAAAACATATGAGATATATGGAACTAGCAAGGAAATTGATGGGGCTTACCCAAATCTCAACGTAAAATACGGGGAAAAAGATGCCATTAAAAAAATTGAGGATGCAATAAATAACTTATCAAATAATGGAGATTATTTTAGTGAAAACATCCATATTATCAAAAGAGATACTAAAGAAAAAAGAATTGTTAATATAAAAGGTAAAATTGAAATTGATGAAAACGGAGTTAGAACAAAAATAAAAGGTATCGTACGTGATATAACAAAATATATTGAACAAGAAGTAAAACTTGAGATTGCAAGTAGGAATTTTAAGGTTTCTTTTGAAAATTCTCCAGTACCAATGATATTACAAGCTGAAGATGGTGAGTTTTTATTAATGAATAAGGCATGCTTAGATTTAACTGGTTATGAATTTGAGGAACTTAATTCTCTTACGAAATGGATGGGAAAGATTCATAGAGAAAGAAAAGACTTTAACTTAGAGTTTGTCAAAAAAGCTTTTTATGAAGGGGTAAAAATTACTGGATTAAAAGAAGATATTTATACAAAAAATGGTGAAAAGAGAATATGGGCTTTTCACAACTCTAACTTAGGTAAACTAGAAGATGGTAGAGAAGCAATCATTACAGTATGTGTTGATATGACAGAAGAGATGAATTACAGAAATGAACAAGAAAAATTATTACAAGAGTTAGAAAACACTCAAATCCTTCTTAAAGCAAGTATTGAGAGTACTAAAGAGATGATAATTCTATCAATTGATACCAACTATAATTATCTTTTTTACAATGATTATTACAGACAATCAATGAAGCATGTTTATGACGTTGATTTATATGAGAATATGAATTTATTGGACAGCATTCCATTAGAAGAAGATAGAATTAAGGCAAAAAAGAGGTATGACATTGCATTAAGTGGAAAGTCAACTAAAGCAGTAGAAACTTATGGTAAAGACAAAAAGATTTATTTTGAGACGTTTTATAATCCAATATATAATTCAAAAAACGAGATTATTGGAGCTTCAGTATTCTCTTCAAATGTAACTGAAAGAGTTAATGAACTTCAAAAAATAAAAGAAAGCGAAGAAAAATTCAGACTTATTTATTCTTCAATGTCACAAGGGCTTGCTGTTCATGACATAATTACAAATGAAAAAGGAGAACCAATTGACTACAGATTTGTAGAAATAAACGATAGTTATTCTAAACTATTTGGGCATAAAAAAGAGGATGTAGTTGGGAAAAGAGTAAAAGATGTTGCTCCTCTTTTAGAGCAATACTGGATTGATGTTTTTGGAAAAGTAGCGTTAACTGGAGAACCAATGTACTTTGAAAATTATTCTTTAACAGTGGATAAATATTTATCTACTTATGCATATTCAACAAAACCAGGACAATTTGCAGTTTTAATATCTGATATAACTGAAAGAACAAAAAAAGAAGAGGAAATTAAGTTTTTAAGCTATAATGACCAACTTACTGGAGTCCACAATAGAAGATATTATGAAGAACAACTTATATCAATTGATACTGAAGAAAATCTTCCTCTTAGTTTAATTATGGGAGATGTTAACGGTTTAAAATTAGTTAACGATTCTTTTGGGCATTTAGTAGGAGATGAACTTCTTAAAAAAGTAGCTATTATTCTTAAAAAAGCCTGTAGAACTACAGACATTATAACAAGAATAGGTGGAGATGAATTTGTTATTATATTACCAAATACATCATATGAAAGCTCAGAAATGATAATAAAAAGAATACATGAATTATGTAGCTATGAAAAAGCAAAGTCTATCGATATATCAATTTCATTTGGACATGGAACAAAAGTAGATATTGATGAATCACTAGAAGATGTTTTTAAACAAATAGAAGATAAAATGTATCGTTCAAAACTTAATGAAGGTGCATCGATGCGTAGTAGCACTATTGATCTAATAATGACAACTCTTTATGAGAAGAACGAACGTGAAATGAATCATTCTAAGCGTGTAAGTAGATTATCTGAACGCTTAGCAATAGAGCTAGGTTTTGGAAAAGAGGCTGTTAATCAAGCGAAGAACGCTGGATTGATGCATGATATAGGAAAGATTGGTATTGATGAAGTAATCTTAAATAAAACTAAGGGTTTATCTAATTCAGAATGGAAAGAAGTTAAAAAGCATTCTGAAATTGGATATAGAATTTTAAGTTCTCTAAACGAATTTTCTGAAATTGCAAATCACATTTTAGAACATCATGAGAAGTGGGATGGATCAGGATATCCAAAAGGACTTAAAGGAGAAGAAATTTCCCTTCAAGCAAGAATTATTAATATTGCAGATTCGTATGATGCTATGACTGGACCAAGGCCATATAAAAAGCCGATATCAAAAGAAACGGCGATTAAAGAATTGAGGAAATACTCTGGTATTCAATTTGACCCAAATATTGTCGAATTGTTTATTACAAAAGTGTTACGAGATGTAGAGTAAAAAAGTATATTAGAAAAAGGAGCAAATTTATGCTCCTTTTTTGTAGGTGTTCTTTAATTTAATAGTGCTATTTCTTTTCGATTATAACTACTTTATACAAACCTTCTTCAATTTTAAAGATATCAATTTGATGTCCTTCTTCACCTTTTAGGTTTACAAATTCAACCATATCTTCTTTACTTGTAAATAACTTTGTTTTTTGAACACGTCTAAATTTGTTATGTCCTTCATGCTCTTTACCAAATTTTTTTACGTAAACTTTTGGTCCGTGTCCTTTGTGTTCATGACGGTGTTCAGGATGTTCATGATGGCGATGTTCACCTTCACGATTTTTGCCTTCTCCCTTACCATGTTTCTTAAGTATCTTAATTTTGTCGCCGATTTCATCTTGTACATCTTTGATAATGTCTTCCATAAATCCTTCTTCGAATTTTCCTTCAAATCCTTCTCCGAATTTATCTGTAAACTTTTTGAGGATTTTTTCCTCGAACTTCTCTTCGAATTTATTATCGAATTCTTTTTCCATTATATTCTCTCTCTCTCTCACACCTACAAATGTATTATATACCTTTGACGGATTATTATCAATAATCATCACTTTAAGAATAGGTTAATTTGTTATATAATTAAGGTGCATTGGAGGTGCGTTATGGACTTTTTTGATGATGGTATAAATTATTCAGCAATAGTTGATAGAATAAATGAAGAAAAAAGAAAGATTACCCTAAAATACAAAAACAATTCATTTAAAGCTGTTTTTGTTCTTACATGTATAGCAAGTTTAAGCATTTTTTTAATTATTACTTATGGTTCTAATCAAACACTGTTGTTCATCCCAATCATTGGATTGTTTTCTATTTCACTATTGATTTATGGTATTGGTTCATCAGTTGTTAACAGTAAAATAAAAAATACTTACTTAAATAACGAGGTAATTAATCTATATAATAACGAACAAGGTACATTTATTAAGTATGATTCTAAAATAAAAATAAAAAGAGATTTTAACGACAATATGGGACTTTTTAATAAATTTGCAAATGTATCTGCAAAATATAGAATTACAGGAGATTCAGGTAACCATCATGATTTTAGTATTATGGATTGCACTTTAATTACGAGTAATGGGAAAAGTGCAACAGTTCATTTTGATGGGATTTACTTTATTATCAATGTTCAAACTTCTAAATTTTTTCAGATAAGAACAAAGGGAAAACCACATTTAAAAGGCAAGAAATTTGTTAAAATATTAGATGCTGAAGCTCATTCGTTTATTTTAGAGGATGATCCACAAGGTTACATTGATCCTAAGTATTATAATATATTTAACAGTGTGAAAAATAAAATTGATTCCAAGGCTCTTTATCTAGCTTCAAACATGGATCAAGTTCACTTAGGTGTTGTTCTAAAAAACAAACAAAAATTATCAACAAATATTACTTACGAAACATTTAAAGAATACAGCAATCAAATGTTTGAGATAATAAATACAGCTTTCAACATTGCATCTAGTCTTGATGAGTTTTAGACTGTGGTAACTTATAAATATAGTTCCTGGTTAAATCTCGAATTATTATCAGTATTTATACAAATTATAAAAGAGAGATATGTTATAATTATTGTAACTGTGAATTATGTATTTATGAGGTGATTAAATGATTGGAATAATTTTAGTTTTGGTTTTACTTATTTATGTTGGAATATTATCTAACTCTTTAAATATTGTTGCAATGGCAGCAATATTAACTATAGTTTCTATTAAGTACAAAAACGCCTTTAAAAAGGCATATATTTATTACATAATTGCACTAATAATTGCTATTTTAGCAATGATCTTTTACAAGAATAGATATTTTGATTTAATCCATTTTGGATTAGTAGGATATAGCTTCTTCTTAACTGTTATGCTTGTTGGAGTTTTTCCTAACAAATCAATCATTAGCAGATCTGTCAAAAAAAATAGAGGGGTATTTTCTATTTTAGGATTTATTTTGATTTCGCCACATGCCCTTGGGCATCTATTTGGTTTAACAGGAGATATTAACTTATGGGGGATAGCAGCATATGTTATTATGATACCTTTGACTATTACTTCATTTAGATTTATTAGAAAAGAGATTGATCCAAAAGATTGGTTTAAGATTCATAAAGCGGCTTATGCAATTTATTTACTGCTTTTTGTGCATTTATTAATAGTCTCATATGAAACACAGGATAAAATCATTTATGCTGTATTACTAGCATTATATGTTAACAACAAATTACTTAAGGAGTTAAAGAAATGAAATTATTAGAAAATGTTATATATTCATCAATAATTTTTGTTTTTTCGTATGTAATTATATCTATGACTTTACGTTTATTTAATATTACAGAGTCTTTCACATCACACATGGTTGGTGGGATTGTAGGAACGGTTTTAGGAGTATCATTGTTTATTTATTTGCTTATTTATAAACCCAAAAAGAAATAAGCACTTTATTTATATATTTTATTTTATTGTGTGACAATTTAGTTACGTAATTATATTATTATCTATGGATTATTTATAATAGGAGGTTTAAATATGGTTGAGACACTAAGTAGATTTCAGTTTGCATTTACTATCGCATTTCATTTTATTTTTGTACCATTAACAGTAGGATTGATTCTAATAATTGTATTGTTTGAAGCAAGGTATTATTTTAAAGGTGACGACAAATTTAGAAGGTTATCAAATTATTTTAGTGATATCTTTTTAATAAATTACGCTTTTGGGATTGTCACTGGTATTGCAATGACAATTCAATTTGGTACTAACTGGGCAAATTATTCAATAGCTATGGGGGATGTATTTGGTTCACCACTTGTTCTTGAGGCAATTATTGCTTTCTTCTTGGAATCAACATTCACTGGAATTTGGTTGTTTAGAAGACACAGAATATCAAAAAGATTACGTTTATTAGTTGTATCAATGATTGCGGTTGGGACAACATTATCTGCATTATGGATTATAACTGCAAACGGGTTTATGCAAAATCCAGTCGGAGCAGTATGGACTGGTGAAAAAATGGAACTTGTGAACTTCGCAAAAATTGTATTTAACCCATATGCTTGGCATATGCTATTACATAATCACTTATCAGCAATAATCCTATCAGGATTTGCTGTATTAGCTATAAGTTCATGGCATTTACTTAAAGGAAAAGAGGAAGATAGAGAAGTATTTATTACTGCTGCAAAATACGCAGCTTGGATACTGCTGTTCTCTTCGATACTTATTCCATTTAGTGGTAGTTCTTATTTAAGCTTTATAAATGGAGTTCAGAGCTCTAAAGTAGCTATGATCACTGGTTCAGAAGTTGGCGGTCTAAAAACAGTTGTTAGAATTGCGTTTGGATTTATGGTTACCCTAGGGACTGTATTTATTGTAATATCTCTATATACAGTGATTTTCTTTAAAAAGTTTACAGTATCAAAAACACTTCAAAAAATTTATATGTATTTAGTACCACTTCCATACTTGACAATTATGGCAGGATGGATGGTTACTGAAATGGGTAGACAACCATATATTATATACGGATATATGAAAGTATCTGAAGGTATTAGTGATGTACCAGTATCACAAATTTGGTTTAGTGTTATATCAATATTTGTATTTTACGCATTATTATTCATTATGGATTATGCGTTAACGATGCAAAGAATCAAAAAAGGTTTAGTTGAACCAGACGGAGGTGCTAATAATGAATGATACTTTAGGGATTATCTTATATTTCGTTATTGGATTATCTTGGACAGTGTATGTAGTTCAAGAGATGTTTATTACTGGATCAAGTGCACTTAATTTAAGTGTTGCAAAAGATGATGGGGAAAGAAAACAAATTCAGGTTGCTTCAGGACTTCATTTTGATGGTATCGAAGTGTGGTTAGTTGGTTCTATTGCACTATTATTTGCTTCATTTCCGTTAGCATTTGCTGAAATATTTACACATTTATATATACCGTTCTTCTTACTTGTTTATGCATTAATTGGAAGAGGATTATCAATAGAGTTTATATATAAAATGGAATCAAAGAGATGGATTAGATCAATGAGTATTATTTGGGCAGTTTCAAGTATTGCTATCATGTTAATTCTTGGGATATATTTGACTAATATCTTTTATGGTTTTCCAATTGGAGCAGATGGTATGGAGAAAGGGTTTGGATCTATATTTAATGTGACAGGAATCTCAGGAGGATTACTTTTTGTCCTTACATCACTTGTAGCAGGAGCTGCATGGATTAAATTATCAACAAGTGGAGAACTTGGAGATAAAGCGATGGCTTTTGTAAAGAAAATTGGAATTATATACACTATCCCAATTATGCTATTATTAGTATTTATGGGGTTTAATAACACAGAGGCTTCAATCTTTATAGGCGAACTATTTACAGCTTCGCCAGCACTATTTGCACTACCTGCACTTACTGTTATATTTGCAATTCATACTACTTATTATGGTTATAGAGGTAAAGCCGCATCGACATTTAGATTTGCGTTAATGACACTAGCTTTCTTCTTAATAACAGGATTTGTTGGAATGTACCCATATATGTTACCTTCTTATATTGATACACAATATGGAATAACATTATTTGATGCAATGGCTCTGAAAAATTCATTATTAGTAATTGTAATTGCTGTTGGGATTTTCTTTCCAATAATTATATTTTATCAATCATGGAAATATGTTAGATTTACTAAGAAAGTAAACTATAACGACGAATAGGGGGAATATATTATGGCTAAAAAGGTTATGCTCTTACCATCAGTAAGATCAAAGTTTGTAAAAGATGACAACATGAAATTAATATTTAGATCATTGTTAGTTTTAGCGCTATTTATGATATTTGCTAACTACTATATGTATTCTTTCATGTATGGTATAAAATTACTTTTTATGGTAATTATCGCAATTGTTGTAACTAGAGAAACTGAAATTCTATTTTATTCACATGATAAAGAATTAGATAGAGAAGCATCAAAAGAATTAGTAAAAAAATCATACCCAGAAATAACAGCAATATTGTTTGCATTAATGATTCCAATTGGTACGCCATTATGGCTAACTGCACTTGGAGCAGTTTTAGCAACGTTACTTGGTAAACTTATTTTTGGTGGTTTTCACCATATGGTATTCCATTCATCACTAGTTGGTGTAATGTTTGTAACAATGGGTTGGAGACAATTAGTTAGTGGAGTAGCATTTAGTCCAGCATTTGATAATGACTTAATCAAATTAATATTTGATAATAAGTTCTTTAATGAAACATTATCAATAGGTTCTAAATTTAATCCGCTAGAATATGTGACTTCACTTGAAATTTTAAAGGGCGGACTTACAGCGGTTGAATACAATCTATTATTAGAAGGTGTCTTTACAGGATTGCTTCCTGGGATTGTTGGTTCAGGATTAGTAATTTTAGGAATATTTATTGTTTTAGTTATAAAGAAAGCTATTAACTGGATTTTACCAACAGTATTTATTGCTTCATTCTTAGTTACAGCTGCAATTATTGCATTATCAAATGGTTACGAAGCAATGTATCCAGTATTCCAATTATTTAGTGGTTCGGTGCTATTTGTTGCAGTCTTTATTTTAACAGATCCAATTACTACACCAGTTCCTGATAAAGGAAAAATAATATTTGGAGTTATTGCAGGTGCATTAACGATGATTATTCGAAACGGATCAGCAAATGAAGAAGGTGTTATTTTTGCTGTTATGTTTATGATGATGTTAACACCAATGATCAATGCTGAATTAAAGAAAAAAACTACACCTAAAAAAGCAATTCCTAAAGCAGTTGTTCCAAAGGAAGAAGGTGCATAGTATGAAAAAAACTATGTATTTTGCATTCTTCTTATCTGCCACAGCAATGATTGTTACATTAGTAACTTACGTTGGATATACGTTAACAGCGCCAATCATTGAACAAAACAGAATCGATAAAATTAATAATAATATCGCAATATTATTTGACCCAGAAGAAGGGTATATTAGAAACCCAGAGCAAAAAGAAAACTCTTATCAAGAAAAGCAATATAAAGGGCTTAGTGAAGTTTATGAAGTTCTTAATAGTGATGGTGAGATACACGCTTTAATTTATAATCTGACATCTCAAGGGCGTAATGGACCTGTACAAGTGTTAATAGCAGTTGATCCATATACTGACGTTGTAATGGCAGTGACATTTTACAATCATATAGAAACACCAAATATTGGTGAAAAATACACAAGAGATGATTTTATTCTTGGTGATGAAAAATTAAATTATCAAGGTTTAGTTGGACAATCAGTTGATTATGTTGATGTTGATGTAATCGCAGGAGCTTCAACGACATGGATAGCAGTAAGAGACATGTTTGATATCTTAACAGTACATTATGAAGAACAGGAGGTGCATATTGATGGCTAGAAAAATAACTCCAAAACAAAACATCCTAAAAGGATTGTTTGAGCAAAATCCAACTTTCGTATTGGTTCTTGGTATGTGTCCAACACTTGGTGTAACGACTTCATTATCAAACGGTATCGGAATGGGACTAAGTGTACTATTTGTACTTATCCTTACTAATGCTGTTATCGCATTAATTAAGAATATTGTACCAGCAGAGATACGAATACCTGTTTATATCATTGTTATCGCAGCTGTGGTAACTTTAATAGAATACTTAGTCAATGCTTTAAGCCCAACACTTTACGACAGTTTAGGGATATATTTACCGCTAATCGTTGTAAACTGTATTATTCTAGGTAGAGCAGAAGCTTATGCATCAGACAATTCAATTAAAGACTCAATCTTTGATGCAATGGGAATGGGACTTGGATTTACTTTAGGTCTTTCAACATTAGCATTTGTTCGTGAATTATTAGGAACAGGTTCAATTCAAATGTTTGGTATTACTTTCTTTGATTCAACTGTAGCAGCTTCGTTCTTAGTATCCCCTCCAGGTGCGTTTTTAACACTTGGACTAATCATTGGGATTATCAATACTGTAAAAGTTGATAAAGCTAGAAAGAAAAAAGCAATAATGGATGAAAAAATAAAAGTAGCATTAGCTAAAAAAGCAGCAAAGCAAGCAGCAGCTAAAGCATTAGCAGATGAAACAGCTTTGCAAAATCAAAGTACTCTTAAGGGGGCGATGTAAATGAAAGAACTTATTACGTTAGCATTTACAGCATTCTTAGTACAAAATATAATACTTTCTCAATTCTTAGGAATATGTTCATTCTTAGGTGTTTCAAACAAAAGAAAATCAGCACTTGGTATGGGGTTATCAATATTCTTTGTAATTACAATATCAGGAGTTTTAACATTGTCTATATATAAATTCGTTTTAGTTCCATTAGAGCTTGAATTTATGAGAACAATTGTATTTATTTTGGTTATTGCAGCAATGGTTCAAATATTAGAAATGGCTATTAAGAAGTTTAGCCCAGGATTATACCAATCTCTTGGTGTTTACCTACCACTAATAACTACTAATTGCGCCGTATTAGGTGTTGCATTACTAAATGTTCAAAATGAATATACAATAGTTCAAGCACTTGTATTTAGTGCCTTCACATCACTTGGATATACAGCAATAATCTTTACATTTAGTTATATTAGAGAACAAATGCACAAGGCACCAATCCCTGAAGGATTTGCAGGAATCCCTGCAGGTTTAATTGCAGCATCTATCATGTCATTAGTCTTTCAAGGATTTGCAGGTTTAATCTAATGTTGAATGCACTAATAGCAGTTTTATCAATAGGTGTAATTGGGTTAATTTTAGGTCTATTTATTGGGGTAGCTAATAAATACTTAGAAGTAAAATCACACCCTCTAGTAGAAAAGGTATATGACATGTTACCTCACTTCAACTGTGGTGCATGCGGGACTCCAGGTTGCCTAGCAAATGCAGAGGAAATTGTTAATAACAATCAACCTCTATCTAGCTGTAAACCAGGTACTGCCGATATGCGAAGAGCCATTCAAAAAGTATTAGATGATTACAAGTCTGGTGTACTAGTATTTGAAAATGATCCGAAAAAAGAAAAATAAGCTAAAAGAGTGCGTTAATTGCACTCTTTTTTATGCTTTTTTGAGTTTTAAAATAGTCGAAATATGATATAATTATAATGTATTATAAATAGTAAGGGCGAAATATAAAGCCTAAAATTATGGCTTTTTTGTTTTGTTCGATAAAAAGAGAAGGAGAAAAAAATATGTTATTATTAAGCACTGCAGGAGTACTGTCTATTGTTGGAATAATCATTCTAGCCTTAGTCATTTTATTATTTAGTTCTTATGTAAAAGTTAGACCAAATCAAGCTTACATTATTACAGGACCACGAAAAAGTTCTAGAGTTATTACAGGTAAAGCAACATTTAGAATTCCTTTCTTTGAAAGAATTGATATTATTCCACTTGATATTATCCAAGTGGATATTAAAACAACATCATCAGTTCCAACAAACGAATTCATCGATATTTTTGTTGATGGTGTAGCTAATATTAAAGTTCATTCAAATGAGGAAGACATTAAAAGAGCTGGGGAAATCTTTTTAAGTGTTGGACAAGACCAAGTAAAAAAAATTGCTGAAGAGATCTTAGAAGGTAATATGCGTGAGATTATCGGACAAATGAAATTAACTGAGTTAGTTCAAAACCGAGATAAATTCGCAGATGAAGTAAGAACAACAGCAATGCAAGATATGGAAAAAATGGGATTAGAAATAATCAATATAACAATCCAAAACTTTACAGATAGTAATGGAGTGATCCAGGATCTTGGTGTTGATAACATTGAGCAAATCCGTAAAGACGCAAGCATCGCAAAAGCAGAAGCCAACAGAGATGTAGAAGTTAAAACATCTGAAGCTAAAGAAGTTGCAAATCAAGCTCGTATCATAGCTGAATTAAGAATTGCTGAACAAAACACAAATCTTGAACTAAAAAAAGCTGCTTTAAAACGTCAAAGTGAAACAGAGCAAGCAACAGCGGATGCTGCTTATGCAATTAGAAAAGCAGAAGAACAACAAAAAATAAATGTAGCAGAGCAAAATGCAGCTATCGCGAGAAAAGAAAAAGAAATTGAATTAAAAATGCGCGAAGTTGAAGTTGAAGAGAAGAAACTAGAAGCGGTAATCAAAAAATCCGCAGAAGCAAATAAATTTGCTGCAGCACTAAAAGCTGAAGCAGAACTATATACAAGAACAAAAGATGCTGAAGCAGAACTTGCAGAAGAAACAAACAAAGCAGCAGCAGTAAAAGTTCAAGCCGAAGCGCAACTTGTAAAAATGAGTAGAGAAGCCGAAGCTATTAAACTTACTGCAGAAGCTGAAAAAGAAGCTTCATTAGCAAGAGCACTGGGTATTAAAGCAATTGGTCTTGCAGAAGCAAAAGCTATTGAAGAAAAAGCCGAAGCAATGAAAAAAATGGAACAAGCAGCTATTCTTGGTTTAGTACTTGATTCAGGAGTATTACCTCAAATTGTTGCAGCAGCTGCTGCACCACTTGCAAAAACAGAAAAAATTGTTATGTATGGTGAAGGAAACGCGGCTCGTTTATCAGAAGACATTATGAAAACGGGATCAAATATCTTAGAAGGTATTAAAGAAACTCTTGGTATAGATTTAGGTGGTTTACTTAGCGGGGCTTTAGGTGGTACTGTAGCATCAAAAGTGTTAGAAGCAACGAAAAAAACTGATTAATACAAAAAATAAATGACGACTTAATAGTCGTCATTTTCATTTTCATCTTTAAATGTTATAATATAAAAGTCATAAAGGGGGCAATATTATGATTGTTGAAGTTAATAACAAAAAAGACTTAAATAGATTCATCTATTTTGTAAAAGAATTATACAAAAATGATAAGTATTATGTATATCCTATTTTCTATTCGCTAAAAAAAGAATTAGGTAAAATAGTTCTGCATGATAAAACTTATAAAGCAATACTTTGTATGAAAGACCAGGAAGTTGTTGGTAGACTACTTTTTACCTATGATTATAGTAAAAAACAAGACAAGAAAATCTGTTATTATTCATATTTTGATGCAATAAATGATAATTCTGTAGTAAAAGAACTATTTAATTTTATGGAAAAGGATATGAAAAAACATAAGATTGATTATAGTGAAGGGACATATAGTCCATTCGACCCTGATAATAGAAGAGGAATTATGATAAAAGGGTTTAATGAACTCCCAAGTATATTCACATCATACAACTATGAATACTACAGTGATTTATTGGAGGATTACGGTTTTACTAAAGCAATTGATACTGTGCTAATAAATGCAATGGTAGATCATAATTCTAAAAAAAGATTAAATACTTTTAGTAAATTCTTTTTAAGAAAAAATGATGTTCGAATAGATAGTTTAGATTTCAAAAATCTTGATAGAGATTTAAAAGATATTGAAAAGATTTTAAACCAAGCAACGAATGAAATAATTTATCAAGATGCACCAGATATGGAGCTTATTGAAGAAACTGCAAGACAAATGAAAGCATTTATAAATCCGACTTTTGTTAAAATTGCTAGAGAAAATGAGACAAATAAACCAGTCGGATTTTGTTTGGTAGTTCCTGACTTTAATCAGGTATTAATAAAAACAAAAGGAAAAATCAGACCTTTAAAAATGATGCTGTTAAAACGTAAAATTACTAAGGCTAGAGGACAAATGCAGTATATTATACCTGAATATCAAAATGGTGGTTTAATTGGTCACATGTTTAAGGTTATATTTGATGATTTTGTTGATGCTGGAATAACTGAATTTGAAGCAGGTACAATGATGGAAGATAATCCTAAACCAATCAATGCATTTAAAAAGTTTGGTGGAGAAATAATAAAAGTTTACCGTTTATACGGGAAGGAGATTTAAAAATGATAGTACTTATAATACAGACCTTCTTAATATTTTTAGTTCCATTCCTTATCATAAGGTTTTCTAGTTTTTTTATTACAAGATGGCTTGGAACTATTGGTACAGCTTATTTCTTAGGAATATTAGTTGCACTTGTAGTTTACCTTATTAATGTATTTGGTGTAGAGTTTTCGTTAAACACTGATGTTGGAGAAATTGGAAGCCACGCAGCAATTGCGATTGCGATACCTTTATTACTTTTTAGTTCTAATTTATTAGAAACTAAAAAGCTATCAAATAAAGTTTTAAAATCATTTGGTTCATTAGTATTTAGTGCTGTTGTTGTTAGTGCATTAGTGTTTTATATTTACGGAAGAACCATTGATTATGGTGGAGAATTAAGTGGGATGGCGATTGGTCTTTATACCGGAGGAACTCCTAACTTAAATGCTCTTGGAAATATATTTAAATTAGATGGTACTGTAATTGGTATAGCTAATTTAAGTGATATGGTAATTGGTGCTGTATTTTATTTGTTCTTACTACTAGGATGTAAACCACTATTATCAAAATTTCTAAAAACCGAAGCAGATACATCATACACAACTAGTGAGTTATCTGTTCAAAATATTGATGAGCTTGACCTAACAAAATTTAGTATTAGTTACCGCTTAATGAAAATGATTGCTCTTGCACTTGGAATGGCAGTTATTGGTGGTGTTATTGGAATTATTATTTGGATGATAACTGGTAGTGTAGATGGAACGATGATAGATATCTTAGTTCCAACACTTATGATTACAGTTACCGTACTTGGAATAGCCGGATCATTCAACAAAAGTATTAGAGAAACAAGTGGTATGAGTGTTGTAGGGCAATACTTCATATTAGTATTTAGTTTTGCACTAGCATCAAGCTTAGACTTCACACAATTTAAAGGATTGTTTGGAGATATAATAATGTTATATGGTGCTATAACAATTGGAGTATTTATTCTTCATGTATTAATCAGCAAGTTCATAAAAATTGATGCTGATTGTACTATGGTTACATTAACTGCAGGAGTATATGGCCCAGCTTTTGTACCTGCAATAACGAAACAAATAAAAAATGATAGTTTAACTGCACCAGGATTAATTATTGGATCAATTGGATACGCAATTGGTACATTCCTCGGGATGGGATTAGGCTTTCTATTTCTATTATAAAAAAACACCTTCATACATCGTATGAAGGTGTTTTTATTATGTATAGTATACAATAATTAAAGATATTCCATAAAGTATCAAGAAGACTCCGATGACTTTATTTAAAGTTACTTCATTAATCTTGTTTGCATATGAACTTGATATTACAGCACCTATAAACGCAGCGATTGATGTTACTATTAAAGGTACTAATTCAATACCACCAATTATGAAGTGAGTGCTTGCTCCTACGAGAGCTGTAAATGCCATTATGAATACGCTAGTCCCAACAGCCCGTTTTAAATCATATCCAAGTAGCATGGTTAAAACAGCTAGCATCGATAATCCACCACCAGCACCAAAGTAACCATTAATCATTCCGATGATTACACCAAAGAAGATTGTTTGAAAAATAACTAGTTTGGTAGGATTTATAAATTTTGGATTTTCATTCTTTTTAACAGGAAAAATAATAAACCTTAATCCTAATAATAAAACCATAATATTGATTGTACCATTTAAATTATATGGATTCATATCTTTAGATAAGTAACTTCCGATTATTGTGAATGAAACAACGCATACAGCAAGAACTGCTGAATTTTTAATATCTATATTTTTATTCTTAATATAATTACCTGCACTACTAGCACTTGCAAAAACATCGCTTGCAAGAGCGATTCCGATTGCTAAATAAACATCCATTCCTAACATTGTAGCAAATAATGGAGCGATTATTGTAGCTGCGCTTAAACCTATTAACCCAGTTGCAACACCAGCTAAAATACCACCAATCAAGTATATAAATATTTCCATGTGATACCCCTTTAATAAAAAGTCTCGTACTCTAATTATAATATATAATAGCCATTTTATAAAAAATATCCTAAAAAAAGTTAATTGATAAATTTCCTAAATGATAATATACTTAAATAAAGGGCTTACTGCTCTTTGTTTAATATAAGGAGGACTTATATGAAAATTGAAGAAATCATCTATAAAACATATGATGAAATAAATTCGATGTCACGTTTTGATTTAAAGGAAATGCCTAGAAAAGCAAAGTGGTATTTAAGAATTCTTTCTTGGATTTTAAGTTTTCCTGAAACATTTTTTGTAAAATCATCAGTAAATAAAGTTAATATGGATGGACTAAAAGGTGGTTATATCATGCTGTGTAATCACAATAGTTTCGTCGACTTTAAAGTTGCTACTAGAGCAATTTTTCCGAGAAGCTCAAGTTATATAGTTGCTATAGATGGATTTATTGGTAGAGAAAAACTAATGCGAGATGTTGGATGTTTCCCAACAAGAAAGTTTATATCAGATTCAGGAATAGTAAGACAAATAAAACACAGTGTTGAAGTGAATAAGCAAATTTGTCAAATATATCCTGAAGCAAGATATTCTTTAGTTGGAACAACTTCAATCTTACCTGATAGTTTAGGAAAATTATGTAAGTTAATTGGGCACCCAGTTGTGACACTAATTTCTCACGGACATCATTTAAGGCAACCCTTTTGGAATTTGACTAAAAGAAAAGTTAAATCAACATCAAATATGACACAAATTTTAACAGTTGATGATTTAAAATCATTGTCTGTCGAAGAAATAAATAGAAAAATAAGAGATGCATTTGAGTATGACGATTATCAGTATCAGTTAGATAATAAGATTAAAATTGATTTTATAGATAGAGCTAAAAACTTACATAAAGTTTTATACCAATGTCCTAAATGCAAAACTGAGTTTGAAATGGATAGTGATACAAATAAAATATGGTGTAAAGTATGTAATGATACTCATCAAATGGATGAGCTTGGTAGACTTCATAATTTGGAAGGTGAAACTAGATTTCCTCATATACCAGACTGGTTCGAGTGGCAAAGAGAAATGGTTAAAAAGGAAATAGCGAGTGGAAAGTATCATCTAGAGTTAGATGTAATGGTTGATATGTTACCAAACAGCTCTGGCTTTTATAGAATTGGTGGAGGAAAAATATCGCATTCTTTGAATGGATTTATACTAACTATAGGTGAGGGTAGTGAAAAACTAGAAGTTGTTAAATCTGTAAAAAGTAATTATGGGATTCATCTTGAATTTGATTACTTTGGTAGAGGGGATGGTTTCAGCTTTTCAACTAAGGATGATACATTCTATTTATACCCAGAAAACACAAACTACTCAATTACAAAACTCCATTTCGCTGTAGAAGAATTATATATTAAAAGTACAAAATAAATCTTATAGAATAGACAATGATTTGATGATATAATAGCTATTGAAGTTTTTGTACCAATTGTAGTGTATTAAAAATAAGTTGTTTAGCGAGGGAATCTTATTATGAATAAAATCTATTTATTATTAATTTCTATCATTATAGTGCTAGTTGGACTATTACTGTTCATATTATTTCCACCAAAGATAAATGCGCCTAATATTGTTGATAACAAAATGACGATTTTAGATAAACAAGAGTTTGAAGACGAACTAGGAAAGTATCAACTTGATTTAGACTTGTTGGTATCTAATACAGAAAGTTTCTTTGTTTTATCTGCTTTTGAAATAGTTAATTATGAACTCGTTTACTTTGAAGTAAAACACCAAATTGATTTTCAGTACTTAGAAACTCCTAATGAACATTATGAGATTTTTATCCATTATGATTCATCACTAGAGAGATATTATTACTTTACTCCAGCACGAGGGGAACACGAGGGGAATATCTATGGATATGTTGATCAGGGTAGTAATGATTTTCATATAGGACATAAATCAAATTAAAAGACATCTCATCTGAGATGTCTTATTTTTTTATTCCCACTCGATTGTACCGGGAGGTTTAGATGTAATATCATATACTACACGGTTTATCCCGCGAACCTCATTTATAATTCTTGATGCTACTTTATCTAAAAAATCAAAGGGTAGTCTACTAAATGTAGCTGTCATAAAATCCTCCTTAAATATAAAAAAATGGGTTTCTTAGCATACGCAAAGAAACCCATTAAAAAACGGATTTACTCCACGTAGTCCTAAATTTACGGTTTAGGGTAGAAACTTGCTTACCATATTAAAGCTTTTATACGTGCATGATGTCATCATTATAACATATAGATTTTTAAATTCAACACAATGAAAACCTTTACATTATCTGGAGATATTACATTGTTAAAACATTGATTTATTATAGACTTTTCGATGATATTTCCTCCCTAATTTTTAGCTAAAGAAGAAGGAGTAATTTTTGTCTTATGAAATTCAAATATAAAAAAAATAATTAAAGTAATCAAATCTCTTTACAAACTTATTTCATTAGTGTAAGATTAAATTATCATTAGTACACGATTGAAAGGAATGATTTAATGTCAAATGAATATTTGAAAATTGATAATCAGTTATGTTTCCGGCTTTATTCAACATCTAGAAAAATGACTAGGTTATATCAGCCTTTTCTCGAAAAATTTAATCTAACATATCCGCAGTATATTGTTATGTTAGTAATGTTTGAACATCGAGAGATTGATTTTAAAGATTTAAGTAATATTGTTGATTTAAAAACAGGGACACTTACTCCAATAATTCAAAAATTGGTTTCAATTGGCTACTTAAATAAAGTAAAGAATACAAAAGATTCAAGAAAAATAAACATATCATTAACAGAAGCAGGAGTACTTTTAGAAAAAAACATATTAGAAGTACCTGTGGGATTAGGAAATAAACTTGAGATATCTGAAGAAATGTATTTTAAGTTAACGAAAGAATTAGATGATTTAACATTGTTGCTGAGAAATGCATCAATCAAGGAGGAGAAGTAATATGAAAGAAATTTATGGTTTTACAGTTAAGAATCACTTGGGAAAAGATTTCCAATTAGAAAGTAACAAAGGAAAAGTAATGCTTGTAGTAAATACTGCTAGTAAATGCGGGTTTACAGGACAATATGAAGGATTACAAAAACTATACGAAACATATAATGAAAAAGGATTAGAAATTTTAGCTTTTCCATGTAATCAATTTGGTAAACAAGAAAGTGGTTCTGATGATGAAATTCAAAGTTTTTGTCAAATTAATTTCGGATTAACTTTCCCTGTATATTCTAAATTAGAAGTTAACGGAACTGATGAGTCTCCATTATACACATATTTAAAAAGCGAGAAAAAAGGATTACTTGGTAGAGATATTAAATGGAATTTCACTAAGTTTTTAGTTGATAGAGAAGGAAATGTAGTAAAAAGATTTGGACCTAATGTTAAACCAATTAAATTGGTAGAAGACATAGAAAGATTAATAGGGAGGTAAACTATGAAAAAAGAAGTAACTTTAAAAGGATTACGTAAGTTCAACATTATTATGGGTGGATTCCACCTAGTACAAGGTTTGTTAATGATTGTTTTAGGATTAGCTTTAACAGATCTAGGAAATTTTAAACTTAGAATTGTTCAATATTATTTGGAGTTCATTCCAAATGATGATGGTGGAGGTGCATTAGTTTCTGCTTCAAGAGAAATATTCACTTTGCCTTTCTTTGTTTTAGTAGCAGCATTTTTATTAATTTCTGCACTAGCACATGGATTAATATCTTTACCAAATAAGATTAATGCAATGTACAATAAAGATCTTGAAATGGGTATTAATAGACTAAGATGGTTTGAATATGCATTGTCATCATCAATCATGATTGTCTTAATTGCTTATTTATTTGGAGTATATGACATCGCATCTTTAGTACTTATATTCTTTGTTAATGCATCAATGAATCTTTTTGGTTTAGTGATGGAACAATTAAACTCAGGAAAAGCTAAAGGAGACATTAACTGGGGTCCATTTATTTGGGGATCAATTGCTGGATTAGCACCTTGGATTGCAATTATTCTTTATATGACTGGAGCAACAGCAGATGCAACAGCACAAACACCTTGGTTTGTATGGGCAATTGTTGGTACGTATTTCGTAGCATTTAATACATTCCCAATCAATATGGTTTTACAGTATTTAGGTAAAGGAAAATGGATGAATTATCTTTACGGAGAAAGAGGATATATCATTCTTAGTTTAGTAGCAAAATCAATCTTAGCTTGGTTAGTTCTTGTTGGAGCTTTACAACCTAGCTAGGTTGTAATTGACAATAACATGTTAACAGCTTTTATAATAATAATTAGTTATTTTACATTGTTTTTTATAGTCGGTACGATTATTAAAAACAATAGTATCGTTGATATTGGATGGGGACTAGGTTTTGTAATATCAGCCTGGGCATTATTCTTTATTAGTAATGAATTTACAACATCAAAAATAGTAGTAAATGTATTAGTAAGTTTATGGGGTCTTCGTTTATTTTATTACATTCTTAAAAGAAATATATTTGAAAAAGAAGACTTTAGATATGCACAGTGGAGAAAAGATTGGGGTAAATGGGTAATACCAAGAGCTTTCTTACAAGTCTTTATGCTTCAAGGTACATTGATGTTTTTAATTGGATCAACAGTATTTTATATCAACACATCTGATTTAGATTTTAACTATCTTTCTTTAATAGGTGTTGCACTTTGGGTAATCGGTTATTACTTTGAGGCAGTTGGAGATAGTCAGTTAAAAAAACATATTAAAAATAAAGATGCAAAAGGACAACTTCTAAAAACTGGTTTATGGAGTTTAACAAGACACCCAAACTATTTTGGAGAAGCACTAATGTGGGTAGGGATTTATGTGTATGCAATTATTATTGGTGTTCCAATATACTTCGTATTTAGCCCAATTGTAATTACCTCAGTCCTGTATTTTATTAGTACACCTATCTTAGAGAGAAAAATGAGTGAACGAGAAGGATGGGATGAATATGCTAGAAAAACAAGCATGTTTTTACCGTTTAAATTAAATAAAAGGAGTAAATAAATGAATTATTTAAAAATGTATGTCATTGCTTTTATAATTTTCATTATTATTGATGCAATATGGCTTGGATTAGTAGCACCTAAATTTTACAAATCACAAATAGGACATCTAATGGAAGATAAACCCAATTTATTAGCAGCTTTAATCTTCTATCTAATATTTGTAGTTGGAGTAGTTTACTTTGTTGTAAACCCGGCAGTAGAAGCACAAAGTGTATCAAAATTGTTGATATCTGGTCTTCTATTTGGATTCATAACATATGCTACTTATGATTTAACAAACTTAGCAACACTTAAAGATTGGCCAATTACTGTGACTATTGTCGACTTGGCTTGGGGATCATTCCTAAGTACTGCTATTGGTTATCTAACTTATATCATTTATAACGCACTATAATAAAAAAAGGACTAATTTATTAGTCCTTTTTAATTCGTTTAAATTACAAAATCTCCTTGTTTGAAGACCTGAACTTTAGTTCCATCTTTTTGTGTACCAACTATATCCATATCAGGACTACCAAACATAAAGTCTGAATGAGCCATTGAAAGATTAGAACCTATAGCAGCCAATTCTTCCTCAGTCATTGTAGTTCCACCTTCTACATTCATTGGATATGCTCTACCTAATGCTAAATGGCAAGATGCATTTTCATCGAATAATGTATTTAGGAATAATATTCCAGAGTTTGAGATAGGTGAATCATGACTTATTAAGGCAACTTCACCAAGGTAACAACTACCTTCATCAAATTCAATTAAACTTTTTAATGATTCAACTTGTTTTTCAGCTCCAAAATCTACAACTTTACCATCTTTAAATTCAATCCAGAAGTCTTCAATTAGATTTCCTTGGTAATTAAGTGGTTTAGTAGCGACTACTTTACCATTAACTCCGAATTTGTACGGCATTGTAAAGTTTTCTTCTGTTGGGATGTTAGGATTGAAATAAACTCCTTTTGTAGAGTTCTCTCCACCACCAGCCCATATATGATCTTCAACAAGTTTAACTGTTAAATCTGTACCTAAACTATTTTTGAAACGTAACGTATCAAACTGATAATCATTTAATACTTTGTTATGAGCTAATAAAGTTTTATTATGATCTGCCCAATCTGCGATAGGATCATTAAACGGAGTGACTCTTGAAGCAACTAATATTGCATCCCACAATGCTTCTACAGCTTCATCTTCAGGTAAATCAGGGAATACTTTTTTAGCCCAAACAGCATTTGGTGCTGCAACTATAGACCACTGTGCATGGTTACCCATCATATGATTTTGGAAGAATTTTAATGCTTTACTTGATGCGATTCCAGCTTTTTGCATTTTAACTGGATCAACACCAGCATTTAAACCAGGAATCGGTGAAGTAATACTTACAACACAACCACCTTTTTCAATAAAGTATTTGTATTTTTGAATAAGATATTCCGGGATTTCCTCTAATGCTTCAATACTCATTTCGTCATAACCGGTTCTACTTACATAAGCATCAGACCAGTTCACGTATACTTGTCTAGCTCCTCTATTATAAGCAGCTTTTACTAATAATCTTGCAAGTTCTTTTGTCTCAGTTGATGAATTGATTGCAACTAATTGTCCCTCTTGTACATTAGCTCCAACTTCGATAGCCAATTTAGCATATTTTTCTAATAATTCTAATTTTGCCATTTATACCATTTCCTTTCATTTCATTTCGTAATCATTATATCACACTGTAAACTATAAAACATTAAATAATATGATTTCAAATAAGAATGTTTTTTTTCAATGAAAGGGTTTATATTTAGAAAAAGTTTCATATTCGAACTATTATTATCACTTTTGTGCTATCTTGAATGTGAGGTGATATTATGGCTGAAAAAAAAGAAAGAATATTTAAAATTAAAGAGCAGGTAAGAAACATATATAATGCATCAAAATCTTTTGTGATTTTAAAAGCATCAAAAAAATATAAGTTAATGAATAAGCAATTAAAAGAAAGAATAATGCTAAGTATTACAGAAGTAAATGGTTGTAGTTTATGCTCATATGTTCATACTAGAGCAGCTTTAAGTAGCGGAATGACAAGAGAAAACATTAAAATGATCTTAGACGGTAATCATGATAAAATTCCAGTTGAAGATGCTGTAGCAGTTATGTTTTCACAAGATTTTGCTTACTCGAAAGAAAACCCAAGTGATGAAAGTATAAACAGATTGATTGAAGAATACGGTATCAAAAAAGCAGAGCTAGTTATTGCTGCTTCAAATGTTATTACAATGACAAATGGAATGGGTATTGGTATGGGATTGTTTTTTAATAGATTAAGATTTAAAAGAGATAAAAGAAGTAATATATTCTCAGAAATTTTTAACCCATTATTAACTATGGTTTTATTTCCAATATTAGTTCTTCTAAACTTGATTAAATGTATGTTCAATGACTTAAAATTATTAAGTAACAAGAATGTTCTAATTAAAGAGTAATAAAAAATAAAAGCAAACAAAAGAACTGATGAGAGTTATCAGTTCTTTTTTATATTTGTAACATCATCATTTCTTTTTTTTGTTGCAATGATTGGCCTTGGATTGATAGAAATATTCATTTTTTATTCAATCAAATTACTGTTTAACAAAGGGAATAAATAGCATAATAAAAAATGATAATAAAAAAATAAACATTTTGCTTGCGCTAAATTTTAATTGATGTATAAT
>Ga0102814_10000150_pt1 | contig 49689 bp, 50 predicted proteins | sample ColrivemetaGS741_FD_79112 | JGI IMG/M metagenome (GOLD analysis project Ga0102814, IMG submission 79112) | Estuarine microbial communities from the Columbia River estuary - Flood tide ETM metaG S.741 | ecosystem: Environmental > Aquatic > Marine > Intertidal zone > Estuary | place: USA...
AAACTGTCCAGCTTTTTTTGTGAATGTCTAAACCAATGAATACCTTTGGAATAGATAAGGTGTCTTGTAATTGCATATCTTCGTTTTTAGTACTCTCAAAGTTATGCTTTTACATAGATGCTTAGTCTTAATACGCTTGTGAAGTATATATTTTATTGGTACTCACAAAAAATAAAATTCTCTTAGTACAACATAAGTACAACAAATCAAAAACTTTTTACAGAACTATAAATTCCCAATTGATTAAGCTGCGCTTGGCGGTTCATCATTTGATATTCTGCGAGCTTACCGCAGTAATATTGTTGGGTTGCTTTTGCATACCCATTGATCAAAAGCAAATCATTCAAACATTCTCCTCCTGGTAATATTACATATCCTAATTGTCTATTCCAGTAGTCGTAATAGTTCTCCTGTTCTGTAATAATCGTTACAGTCGTTTTAGGCGGTGCAACCGACAAAACGAAGTGCAAGGATTGCAAGCCAAATTGCAGCAATAATTCGGCAGGTAAACTGCTTTTCTCCTCGTCCTCTTTCATCTTCCTATTTAGTTTTACTTCTGGTGCATCTAAGCCATAAAGTCGGATTTCTTTTTTCAAATGAGTGAAACGATTGCAAATGATTATGCTATCCCCATCTAGGACTTCATCAATTTGCCAATGGGTTTCCACTATGTACGGTGCTTTTGCGTTGTATTGGATTGATTTTCATTATTTTAAGTTATTGATAATCAAAGATAATACTTGAAATTTGTCTTATGAATTTTATCTAATTATTAATCCATTAAAACTTAAAAAAATGGCAAGACAGAAAGGTGTTATCAAGTATGTTGGAACTCTTGGAGATATCCGACATTTTAAAATTAAAGGTCAAGAAGGCTACTTTGCCGGAATGGTTGGTGGTCCAACTGGTGACCAAGTTCTATCAGCTCCAGAGTTCGAGAGAACTCGTGAGAATATGAACGAGTTTGGCGCTTGTGCCAAAGCTGGTAAATCAGTTCGTACTGGTTTATCACAAGTGATGAAACAAATGGCGGATAGTCAAGTAACTGGAAGATTAACTTCAATTATGAAGAAAATCAACCTTGAAGACCAAACCGAAGCCAGAGGTTACAGAAAAATTGAAATCACTACACAACGTAGTTATTTGAAAGGTTTTGAGTTTGACAAAAACACTTCCTTCAATGGGATTTTTAACGCTCCTTACTCCTTAACTCACGGAGTTGACAGAGAAACTGGCGATTTTGTTGTTGATGCGTTTAATCCAGCTAATTTGGTAAATGCTCCATCTGGTGCAACTCATTTCCGTTTGATTACTTCGCTTTCAGTAGTGAGTGATTTTGAGTACAACGCTACCACAAACAGTTATGATCCTATGGATGCCGACTTGAATGAGGTAAACGATATTCAATACAGTGCTTTCTTGGACTTGTACGCTCCAGTTGCTGCAACAACAATTACTGCAACTTTACCTGGTGCAGTTCTTCCAACAGTAAATGTAACTGTTTTGCAGTGCATCGGAATTGAGTTCTACCAACAAGTTGGAGCAAATTACTACTTGTTTGCAAGTGGTAACTGCTTGAAAGTTGAGGATGCTTTTTAAAAAAAGTCATTACAAATCCCTCACCAAAAGTGAGGGATTTTTTGTTTAATCTCAAATCTATCAAGACTATGGAAAGCAAAATAATAAGAGTAGCACAAGGAAAAGAAAGTACTTTAAGTCAATTGTACATCAACGGAATATTTCAATGCTATTTGTTAGAGGACAAAATTAGAGAAGTGAAAATCCCATCTCAAACAGCCATTCCGAAAGGTATTTTTAGTTTGAAGTTAAACACCTTTGGAGCTAAAAATGTGGATTACAAAAAAGCTTTTGGAAAGCTGCACCAAGGAATGATCGAAATTACTGGTTTACCCAATTTCAGTTTTGTGTATATCCATACCGGAAACACCATCAAAGATACAGCCGGTTGTCCGCTTTGTGGTTTTGGTTTTGGGTTTGTTGATGGCAATTACCAAGTTTCTCAAAGTGTTGCAGCTTACAAAATGATTTATCCAAAGTTGGTAACACTGGCTTTAGAACCAAACAACAAAATTGTAATTGAAAACAATTTTCAATTTTAAAAAGTCCAAAAAATGGAAAATATCAACATCATCGCTACACTTTTTGGAACATTAATCACTTTACTTCTTTCGATTGTGGCTTATTTTATCAAGCAATTACACACCGATTTTAAGAGTATGGAAAAAGATTTGGTTGAAGTTAAAACGATGGCTTTAATCATCAAAACCGAGTTCAAAAGTGGCAACGACTTACTGAACCAAAAAGTAGAATATTTAGAAAAACGAGTAAATAATATTGAATTAACAATTTTAAAAAATCAAGATTATGAAAAATAATAATTTAAATTTAGTGGATAGAGCATTGGCTCCTACTCCAAAATGGTTTAAAATTCTTCGAACTGTTGGAATTGCTTTGGCATCCGTTGGCGGGATTATCATTGCTTCGCCTGTTGCGATGCCTGTCGGATTGGTTTCGGCTGCTGGTTATTTAGTTCTTGGTGGAAGTATCATTTCGGTAGTTTCACAAACTGCGGTTAAAGCTGAAGAGCAGCCAGAACCAAAAGAATAAAAAACCAATAAAATGACTTTAGAAGCTCCGTTTTTCGGAGCTTCTTTTGTTTATAGCAGTCAATAAATGGCAATTGCTTTGCTTTACTTCGATTTATTTAAGTGGTGCAATCATATTGCGGTTATGTATCGGTTTGCGTGTTAATGAGGTGCAGACAGCGTTAAAATTGCATTTCTAAAACAATTCCTTTGTGTGGATCATCTTTTAAAATGTTATTTTCTAAAAAAGTAGCAGTTTTTAAATTTGAAATTTGTTTCAAATTATTGGAAATAAAAATATGATCAATACAGTTTTCGATTTTTTCTGTTGCTCTATGGATGTTTAATTTATCTGTGAAATTTACTAGTTCTGTTCTGCTGTTGACGGTTGGTAAATGTCTCTTTTCATTTTCGAAAAATGATGTGTTGAAATCTCCAACAATAAATACATTTTCATATTCTTTGGAAATGTTTTCTACATCACTTTTGAAATTTTCTAATTCTACACTAGCTAATTCCTTTTGATACTTTATACCCCAGGTTCCAATGATGGTTCCATAAATGGCAATTTCTTGTTTTTTAACTGAATAAACACAACAAATCGAAGTATAACTATCAGAAGTTTTAAGCTGCTTTATCGCTTCGTGTTTTGAGTAAATACTGGTTCTTACTGGTGTTGCTCCTTTTAGGTAAACACCATAATCAAGGTATTGAAATTCTTTATCTATTGGGATTGATTTGGAATGATAGGTAAAGTATTTTTCATCAAAAGTAAAGCTTTCGATATTTTCATTGACAATCAAAAAATCTAAATCTTGCTTTTTGATTTGGTCTTTAATTATCAATTGTAAATCTTTCGATTTCTTAAACCAGTCGATATTGAGTGTTGCAATTTTCAATTTGGTATATTTTTTTACAAATATAGAATTCCATTTGATTTTTTCTAACATCCTGCAATTGAGCAATAAAAAAACCTAGTCCGAAAGGACCAGGTTTATATTAACGATTGCAATACCGGTATAAAATTACTCTTCTCATATCGTTGATAAGGTTGATATTTTCGTGAAATTGCTTTTCTTTTTGCTCCAAAAGTTTTAGAGCTGCTATGTGTTTTACGTGAGCTTCGTGTTCTTCCATCATCGCTTTAGAGCGAACAAAAAACTCCTTTTTGAAATCGTTAAGGCGTAAAAACGGAATTACGGAACCAACTAAATGTTGATGCCAAAAATTAGTTTTCCATAAGCTGTAAGCCACAAAATAAAGGTTTTCGCAGTCCTGTTCTACATCAAAAATGACTACAAAACTGTTTGTAAATGGTTCTTTTTGCGGCTTTCCGCTGTTCATTCCTTTGTTAAGTAGGAATAAATGAGGTTTCGAGTAAATCGTGCCTTTCTGGTGGGTTTTGATGATAAAATTCTGCATAACTTTCGGCTATAAAAGTTGGTTAGATTTTCAATTTTTCGCGGATTTTCTCTTGAAATGCAGGTGTGCCTCGCTACGCTCGACCTATAAAATTTTTCAAAAGAAAAAAAAGAAAAAAAGAAAGCCGTCCGTTTAAGTGGAAGGTTTCAGAAAAAAAAGTTTTTTAAAAAAAATACTACCCGATACGTGATTGATGTAGTCAGCGTCTAATCGAAGTCAAATATTGTTTTGAAACTGTATGGGTGGAGATTTTTTTTAAAACCCGCAGGGCTTGAACTTTTTTTTCTGAATACCTGGAACTTATCTTTGCTCTCTTTTTTTTTATTTTTTGTTTTGAATATCCAAACTAAACGTTCTTGTTTAATCGGATTTTATCTGAAGGATTGGGTGTTGAATTGGAAGATGGTCGTCTTTGGAAAGGGTATCAAATTCTTTGGATGGATAAAAAATCCAAATCAAACAATAGAAATGCTTTTTATCCGGCCAAAGAATTTGATACTCTTTCGTGGATTTGATTTTTGAGGATGCCTAAAAGCGAGTTGGCAGTAGCAGTTTTCAGTATTCAGAAAATGTGTTGTGGAAATGGAAAGCATCTTCAAAAAACAATGCATTATACTACCGAGTGCGATGTGGCAGTCGCGCAAGTAAGGGTATCATTTTTTTATTTGCTTACTGGTAGTTTTCTGATTGCTTTAGTGGAAAAGCTGATGCCATAGACTTGAAAGAAAGATAATGCTTCAAGCTTATCAAAGTTATTATAAGCAACGGTATGGCATCGGCTTTTCCGCTGGAGCAATGACTTGGGGTTATCTGGCAAATAAAAAATGATACTCTTACTGGGTCTTTTGGTTTTGTGGGTTCTAAAAATGGCTTTACCATAGGCAAATCACTCAAAGTTAAAGCCATTTTTAGAACTTACAAAAGCAATGAAAACACTACCGATTTATGCGTAAAGTTGCTAAAAACAGTTACCGTAAACGTTCTTGAAAGTAATTACAACCGTAAAGTTTCCGATGAAATGGCGAACGTTGTTAAAGACAGTGGCGAAGGACGGTGTTTTTTGTAGCCGGGTGATGCGATGGAAGCTGCAAAAAATGTTGTCCTGGAGCCACTGGCACGAGCGTTGGGTGTGGCGGCTGTTTTACATAAATGATATTATAGCTTCATTGCAAAAACCAAAAAAACAATATAAACCCTTTGTAATGAACTATAATACTCAATTATGTAACACAGCTTGGGGAAAAAAATTACTGGCACGAGTTGCGTAGCGTACGCGTTATTGTACCAATAACCGTGACAGTAATTTTTTTTAGAGCGTTGGCAAGGAGTGGCAATTGGAAACTAAAACGTCCGGCTAAAACTGAACGAAAAGAAGTTCTCTCGCTATTGTGTATGAAATTAGCGAAATGAAGCAAACAAAGATGTGAGTTTAGGAATACTTGGACTAAACGAGGATTTTGTGCAGCTGAATGAGATAATTTATATAATAAATACTACACTTTGTAACGGAAAATGGTTCTAAAATCAAAAGTTGAACAATTTTTGTATATTTGTTCGATAAACATAGAACAAAAATGAGTCAATTCGATTACATAAAAGATATAGCTAAATACGGTCTTGAAAATGACCAAGAAAAGTTATTGAATGTATTGAACGAATTGATAGAGCATTCAAAAAGCACTAAAAAGTTAAATTTTGCTATTCAATTACAATCTATTTTAAAGGATTCTATTCGTTTACAAAAAAACAATAGCTTGACAAAAGTAGGAAGCGATCAATATTTTAATCGTATTGAAGACAAGGAAGTATCTGATTTAATTTTAGAAAAAATAACTTCTGATTATTCTTTAAGTAATATTGTTATTGAGGATAAAGTAAAAAAAGAACTTGAATTTTTTATTGAAGAGCATCATAGAATTGATATACTTCAACAGTTTAATCTACCTGTTTCAAATAAATTATTGCTTCACGGACCATCAGGTTGTGGAAAAACATTAGCTTCTTATGTTATTGCTGGTGAATTGAACAAAATGATGATTGTTTTAAATTTAGGCGCAATCGTATCTTCTAAATTAGGAGAAACAAGTAAAAATCTTTCTAAAATATTCAAAAAAGCTTCATTAGATGATTGTATTATTTTCCTTGATGAATTTGATAGTTTAGGTAAGATTAGAGATTATAGCCAAGACCATGGTGAAATGAAACGTGTTGTAAATACAATTTTACAATTGTTTGACTATTTACCACAGAGTAGTATTGTAATTGCTGCTACCAATCAAAAAGAAATGATTGACGATGCTTTGTTAAGAAGATTTGACAATATTATTACTTTTAGTCTACCAACAGAAAAAGAGATTAAAGAGTTGATAGACTTAACTTTAAAAGACGGTCAATTTAAATTTAAAAATAAATCTATTGCTAATCAATTCATAAAAGAATGTAACGGATTATCTTATTATAGTATTCAAAAAACGTTGATTAATGCAATAAAAAAATCATTATTTGACAAAAATAGACCAACCAATAGTTTGATTACTTATATCGATACTACTATTTGGATGGAATTAATTCAGTCAGAAAAAAAATCACTAGGCATCTAATCCATCGATTTCTAAATCGGTATCAAGTTCTAGTTCTCCAATAGCTTCAACTTCATTAATCAATTGTATTTCGTCATACAATTTATCTGTTTTTACTTTAGTATTTTCTTCAATATTTATTACTAGTGAAAATGGGAATTCTTTCGGATAATTTTCTGGAATACCTCCGACAATTTGTTCGGTTACCATACAATGCAATGCTAACTTAAACGTATTTTGTTCGTTAACCAAGTCATTCACATTTACATTTAGAATAATTTTTTGAGAGTTAGAATAAGGTAATGGTTTTGATTTATATCTACCATTTTGAGACCAAGACAAGGTAGATTTAAGTTTAGAGTTAACCTCCTCATTTGTTTTAATAATATCTTCAGCTGAATGATTTTTAAAAATCGAAAAAGCCATGTGAAGTGGATTATATGATAGCTGGTTATTTTTTATTGGTAAAAAACTAAAACATAATGTTGCTGTAACTTTCACAATACCATTTTGCTTTCCTAAATCATCATCAATTAGATATTTAGGAAAATTTATAGGGTAAACTTTTAAATCATCATCAGTTATTGAATCCTCAAGTATTAAGGTTACTGAATTTTCATTTGAAAAAACACTTTTAAAATTATCAACAAAACCATGACCTGCCACTCTGTTGTGCAATTTTTTTATTGATTTATCAAATGGAATTTTATTTAGAGATGCTGAATTTATTATTAAGGCTTTTATTGTTTGTGAATTTAATTCTGGATATTGCTTTTGAATTTTAGCAGCCAAATTTGCCGCTAAAGGAGTTGCAAAACTAGTACCTGCTTCGTTTACTAATCCTATTTCGGGTCTTGCCGAAATTAATTCCATTGCAGCATCGTCTGTCCAATCTAAAGTAGTTGAATTATAAAACCCAACATCACCGCCACTTTCTATTATGTCTGGTTTAAAATAATTTTTGTTGGTTTTATTCTTAGGAAATACTATACTTAAATCAACATGTCCTTTTCTTGAATAAAGAGCTGGGAACTCACGACCACTTGAAATACCCATAAAAGCACTGATACTTAAATTATCTCCAGCAGAACCAATTGTCATATTATTCAAACTGTCAGCAGGTGTACACAAATTAGTATTATTTGAATTAAAATATGTTAAATCATAAGCACTGTTATCATTAATACAATCGTCATTGTTAGCTGTACATATAAAAATTAAGCTATCTGTATCATACGCGAACTTATCTAATGCAAATGTGTAATCTGAAAAATCTTCATTTACATTTTTAAATCTGTTGTAGCAAGTTGTTAGTGTGAATATTTTTATTTGAGGATATTTGACTTTCACATCATAGAGCATTTTAATCAAATCTATTTCTGATATGTGCCCATTGCCATTTTCTGAGATTTTAATAGATAAAAGTTTTGCATCTGCTCTAACTTCTCCATTAAAACTATTACTATGATTTAATTTACCTAACGCTGCTAAACCTGCTACAGGCGTTCCATGACCTAATCTTTGTCTATTCGCTAAATCTACCAAAGGATCGCCGTTTAGTGTAAAAGTTCTATCTTCAATTATTATTGAACCCAAAGCAGTTGTAGCACTAATACCTGTATCAATTATTCCAATAATAGGTAATTCTTCCTCTGAATTTATAATTGTAAAAGCATGCTCGCGTGTAACAGTATTAAATTCACCAGGTCTTACAGTTGTGAAAACAGAATTTGTAACACTTTCAATAATGTCAAAGTTTTCTATAATAACTCTTAATAAATCTGGGCTTGGATTATCTAGCTCAATTCTTTCGTTTAAGTCATCGAATTTATGAGATATACCTTTTCCATCTAAAAAAGCATATAAACTTTTAAGAATTTGAACCTTTATTTCTTCATTTAATGGTAGTGCAATTAAAGACAAATAAACTATTCCTTGGTACTGGTCCAAACGAAATTTTAAAATTTCATTTATTTGTAATAGTTTAAATGAAGCTATATATAAAACATAATTATCATATTCAACATAAGGATTTTGTTGGTACTCTTTTTCAATAAATTTATTTACTTCGTTTAAGAATAGTTTAAATTTATCTTTGTCAATTATTGCAAATAATCCTTTTCTTCCAAAATCATAAAAATCAATTGCTTCTATACCAAAATCATTATAATATTTATTGAAAAAATCTTTAATTACAAATTGACCTTGAAAGGTAAATAATACATGGTCAATATTATATGGAATTTCTAAAGTAGTATCTTTTCTTTCTCTTTTTAATTGAATTTCTTTATCGAACCTTACTCTGTCTATACTTAATGCTTGAGCAATTCTATAATAATTTTTGGGTTCTTCATCTTCATCTTCCTCCTCTTTACCAAATCCATATACATATTTCATTGGAATTATTTTTTCCAATTGTCTTTCTGAAAGTAATCTTAAATGTTTTTTATTTGGCATAAATAATCTTCTTTATATTTTTATATTTAATTCTTTTGTCTAAATGCAATCGTTCATTTTGTGTATATTTAAGTCCAATTGTTAAAAAATAATCTTTGAATTTATGACTTTCAGTATTCAGGAAAAATAAAAATGTTGCTAAATGGTTTTCACGAGTGATATATTTATAAATTGTTTGAATAACGTATTCTGTATTAAATATGTCATTTAATTATCAAAATCATGTTTTTTGTAAATATTATTAATTAATGCAAACCAGTCTTTAAAAGACATCTTTTTAAATTTGTCCTGATAATGCTTGGTACAAATTTCTACCGCTTCAAGAACTCTGTTTTTTTCTAACAAAGGGTTTATTAAATTCAATACTTGTATGTCTGTTATTTCATAGAGTTTGTCTGGAAAATAAATTTCTACAGGTTCAGATACAACATCTTCATTATCTTTAATAACCATTTGATTATCATCAAATAAAGTAGCTAATTTTTCAAAGAATAATTGTAAATCTTCTCTTCTAAAAAGGATTATTTTTTCTCCATTAGATAGATAACCTGTTTTAATTTCATCTTTTTTTATATCCGATTGAAGAGAGTTTCTAGAATATAAAGAAACATTACTCTTCGCATTTAATCTTTCTTTAATTTTTGATGGGTTCCAACAAACTACAGTGTCATTATCAACATCATAACCAAGAATAATAAAAGGAATGTTTGCTTTAAATATTTTGTCAAAATGGTCACTAAATGGCAACTGAACACGGGTTACATCTGGAGAGTTTTTGAAATATGCTGGAGATAAATTTTTGAGAAAAATAAAAAAAGGTTCATCGTATATTTTTATGAGAAATGGATTTCCATCTTCATAACTAAATCCGTCAATACCACTAAGCGTTTCAACGAATTTTATTTTAAGTTCTTTTGCTAATATATTTCTCATATCATGTATTAACTAATTTTTCGCTTCATTAAAGATTTGTGCAACAAAGAATTGGTTGCTATTTTTTTTAATTCTTCAATATTTGATAAATCACAATCAAAATGAATATTTGAAATTTCTTGTCTAATAAACAAATCATCAATTTTCGGGACTAATTCGCTATCAAAAAAAGCCAGAGAATCGACAGCAAGTTGATAATCAAAATAGTGTTCAAATGATTTTTCAAAATCTCTACCCAATGTATCTAGTAGTACTTCATTAATTCTAAACACTATTTCTTTGTTTTTAACTTTATCATCTATCAATTTCACTAAATCAAAAATTGTTTTACCCTTTCCGGTTTCAACTGCAAATACTGACGCTATAATAAGTTTTGAATTTTTATTAGGATTTAGTTGTTCCAAAGAAAAATTATGAATTCTTCGACTTTTAGCTGTGCTTTTAACCTCTATTTTATCTATTCCATCATTGAAATCAAATTTATCAGTTGGAGAAAAATGCCAAGCTTTAATTAAATATTCTGGATTACTTGATTGCTCAATAACTAATAGTTCTGCCCAAAGTCCTTGAATTGTTTTTGTTGGTAATTTTGAAAATTTATTGAATAAGCTAATTAACTTCTCAACTTCAATTTTAAGTTCTTTTAACTTTGCTATTGTGGGTAGTTTTAACAAAACAAAGTACAAAATGTTTAAAAAATATTCCTGTAAATCAACCGAATCTGTTTTTAGAGCAATTATGGTATAAACACCGTCTGCAACTTTTTTATCATTTGATACTAATTGGCATTTTTGATTAAATTGAATTGATATAGATTCTAAATTATAATCCAGTGTTTTTTCATTAGTTTCATCCTCACATTTAATAAAAAACAAAGGCAAATTATCTTTCGATAATCCAATTTTATGATTTTTTATTTTGGGCAAATTAGCAATAGTAAAACTATCAATGTTACTATTGGTTTCATTATTTAAATCTTGGAATATTTTAAAAATTGATAGCATACTTTTATTTATTAATGCCAACAAATGAATGTGCAAAGTCTTCTGGATAATATATACCAAGAGTGTGAACTAATTTATTGTCCCATTGCATAGAAGGATGTTTTAGTCTAATTTTATGTATTTGTATACAAATCGAATCTTCAAAACTCACACCTTTATCTCCAGGATATTTATCCGTTCCAGATAAAGCACGACCTGAAAAAATATTGCTTATTTTTAATTTGCCCTCTTCTGTATCTAAACTTCTTCTTCTTCCTTCTTCAACTGAATAAGCCATTTGAAATATGTAAACATGATTAACTTCTTTCTTATCAGCTAAAAACCTTAGATACTGAATAGTAGATGACTTTCTTAACGCATCAGGCATATTAGCAATTTTGAAATTCTTTAAAAATTCTATTGCTGCATTAATATCAATTTTAATATACCTATGACGTCTATCTGGAGTACCAAAATCCTCAAAGTTTACGAACGTATTGTTGGCAATAAAATTTTCAACAAAAACATTGTTTTCATCAATATGTTGTAAAGCATTTAGTTGTCTCCAACCACTGAGTTTGTGTTTTATCAAGTCAACTGATAAAATGTTATTTCTTGTTGGGTTTACATTACCACTTAATATTAAAAGTTGTTCGTACTCTTCTAGAGAATGTTCTTTTAAATTAGCCCTAAAAATCTCTTCATGCTCAACATATTCCCGGTATTCCATTATTGATTCATTTGGTAGAAATACTCTACAACTGTCTAGGAAATTCCTTTTATATCCAAAAAAACGACAACGCTGTTGGATTGTATCGGCATTAGATTTTCCAATACTATATCTTGGCATATATGAAACCATCAATCCCTCCACTGTATAACCACGATTAAGCATGTCAGCACCTACTAAAATATGAGCAGTTGCATTACTCCAATCAATCTCTTTAGAACCTGCAATAACTAATTCAATATTTGTATCAAGGATAACTTGTAAGACTTCAATTATTACTTCATTAAACTCTGGTGGATTTTGAATTCTTCTTACTGCTTCAATATAATTTTCTTTAAATTGCTCAATAAGTTCTGATTTACTAGGATCACCATCAGGTAATTGTAATCTATCTTCCCAGCTATCTTTTAACATTTTCACCCAATCGTAAAATTGACGGCTTACATCTTTCAAACTATCCGCATGGATTAACATAGATAGAAAATTCTCTTTTTCTTGGATATTTACAGTAATTGCAACACCACATATAAAAATTTGCAATGCATTAATTAAACTTTGTGGGCATTCTGAAAGTTGATTATTCTTGTGATGATATACTTCTTTATCAGGAATAGAAATTATTAAATCTGTATTATCTTCAAAAAATGTTTTGCCTCCTGTATATGATTTTCCGGGTGTTAATACTTTATGGAATTTAGGCGAAAGTAAATCCATTATGTTAATCAATAGTGGGCCTTGTGGAGTAGCTGTATATTGAATATAGGAATGATTAGGTAGTGCAGCTCTCAAATTTAAGATGCTTGAGTAAGTAGAACTAAACTCATCTTCTTCCCAATCTTCACTTTTACTATTTTTTCTTCCGTAAGTATTCAAACTGGCTTGGTCAGCCTCATCATCAATTATTAAAACACCATTATTCCCCAAAGCTTCTTTTACCTCATAAGTATCAAAAATCTTGGTTAACTCTGAAATATGTTTGTAATGTTTTAAAACTGTAATTAAAATAGCCGGTTTGTGATTAAGTAATAAAGCACCTTTTATTTTTAAATGTACATTATCCGTTATTGAAGGACTTTGATATACTTTATAAAACCTACTATTATCTGAATCCGTTAACAAGTCTTTTTTTAGACGATTTGTAGTTTGTTCAAGTAAGTTGACTTTTATACCTGCAAAGTATATTATTATACGAAAACCATTATCAATTGCTAATGCTGTTAATGTGGTAAATGACATTGTTTTACCACTTTGAACATACCCAATTGCAATACCTGTTGTACTTCCAATTGTTTCAACAGGATTTATACAATTCTTTAAAATGCTTTCAGATTCGTGTAACAAAGTTTCCTTTTCTTCACCATCTAATTTTGTCAACCGATTAATTAAATCTAGTGTTCTTGAACCTTGAATTATATTAAATTCAGATTTATTATCATTGATGATTTTAATTGTATCTGCCATATTTTAAAGGTTTTTTATAAAAGAATTGAAATTCAATCTTACATTCCCAGCTCCTTTAGTTCCTTGTGATGGTGCTATAATTTCTGCTAGAACAAGCGATCTGATAATTAATAATATGGGCTGATAATCCTCTTCCTTTTTTAATTTTTCAAATCGAGTAAAGAAAGGATGAGCTAAGTTTATTTTGTAAATTACTTTTTTAGAAAAAAGTTCATCATCAAGAATTATCATTGAATATAAATCAGATACTGCATGTTCTGTTATTAATTCAAGGCGTAATTTATATTTCTCACCTTTCAATTCAATGATTTCTTCATGGGAATCTATTGTCTCTGCTTTATTAGAAAACTCAATATTATTTGCTACAAGTGATTCATTTTCAATCTCTTTTATTGAATTATCTAATTTAGCTTTAAGTACTTCTTTATCTGCTGTTTTCCTTAACGTATTGACAATACTTTTTCCAACAACTTTGTTGTTTTCAATCGTTTTGGGTTTAATGTATTTTTCTGCTTGCGTATATAAATCGAAATCTTTGCTCGATATTTCTGTTTGCAAAGCTTCCATTAGAGCTTCTAAATCATCGTGTTCTTGAAAACTGCCTTTATTGAAACTAACGGAAAAACCCTCTAACTCTAGCTCTCCAAAAATCCTCTTATATCTTGGAGAACCTATTTGACCGCATAGAACTTTAGGTCTATATTTTTCATCGTGACTACCTTCTATAACTCTACCTCTTCTAAATAAAGAAATTCCATTGATTGTACTTGTGCTCATTGTACTAAGTATTCCAATAAATCCGTTAACTTTATATTTTCCTGTGGAAAAATTAATGTCTTTTTTCCATTCAATAGCATCACCTGAGAGATTGTTATAAAATGGAGCTCTTAATATTTCTGGTTCTTCATAAATTAATTCTTCATCATTGATAAAGAGTTTCATCTCACCACTTCTAATAAATTTTCTGTAGATACTTAATAAATGCCTTTTTATCTTATCAATTTGATGATTTGATGGGGCATTTTTTGAAAGTTTGTTTAATATTATTTCTGTAAAGTGTATTGAAGTTGCTTTTTTAATATTTTCTACTTCAAGTAATTCTCTTTTTTCATCCAAAACCTTGATTAGATCAAACTCAACCAATCTTTCTTCATCTTCATCAAGTGCTGCAGTTCTGACTGACCATAAATCTGCAAACCAAATTGAGGCTGTCTTCATTCCCATACCGAATTCATTTAACCCTGTATTAATATCTGGTTGTCTAGCAGGTTCAAATGCTCTATGAAAATTATCTAAATCAATACCTCCAGCATTGTCGTAAATTTTTATAATATCATTGTCCTTATCAATATTAATTCTTACTTCAAACTGATAATTATTATCATGAGCTTTCAATAATCTTGTTTTATTATTTTCAAAACTTTGAACAGCATTGTCTACATATTCTCCGAGTGCAAACCAAGCAGAATTCTTTAAGTTTCTGAATTGTCCATAAACACCCGTTTGAATTTTTATTGAAACGTTTTCTATATTATTCATAATCTCTTATCAGATTAATTGCTATTTTTTTTACAACACCAACATTTACCGCATTACCTAATGCTCTAAAAGCTTTTGCAACTGTAGGTGGCAATTCTTTTAAGTCTTCCATACACTGTAATTTAGCTGCTTCCTTTCTCGTCATATATCTTCCGAGCCATGGAAAAATTGGAATTTGTGTTGTTGTAAGTACTAAAGCAGGAGAATAAGTTGGTTGTTTTACTCTTATTCCAGATGGTCGGAATTGTACTATTTTATCATTTATTGTTAGTTCTCCTTTGTCTCCACAATTCCATTCGAATTTTTGATGACTATTTTCGAACTCTAAAATCTTTGGAATCCAATTATCCAACCATTCCTTATGTTTAGCATAAAATTCTCTGTTAGCACGGATATAATACTTTTTCCAAACAGGAAATTCAGTTTGATTCGATTTTAATCCATCTTGTGCATAAGTTGGTAAACATTTAAGCATGTCATCAAAAGAGTTTCCTTGTACTAAAGTTCCAAATGTGCCTCTTTTATTTTTTAAGTCTTTGGCATGTAATTTTATAGGAGCTATGCCTTCAAAAGGATAATCTGCCCCAAACTCCATAGCCCAGATTGGAAATCTAGGTACTTCTTCCGGTTTTAAATTATCTAAAAATTCTTGCCAAACAGTTAAATGGTTTTTTGTAGTTTCTCTAAATGTCATGAAATCATTATCATCAGGAATAATTATATCATGTATGCTAATATTTTCTTTTTCTTCTTTCTCAGGAAATTTAAAATCACGTAATCCACCTTTCTCTTTTAATCTTCCAACGATATAAAATCTGGAACGATGTTGTGCAATACCGAAATGATGTGGTGATAAAGTTTCTTCCTTTACTTCATATAATTTTGATAATTCATTATAAATTACTTTCCATGTATTCCCATCATCATGCCCTTTTAAATTTGCGACATTTTCTAAAAAAACAAATTCTGGTTTATGACGATTTAATATTTCAACTATTTTATAAAATAAGTTTCCGTTCCTAGGATCTTCTAGACCTAATCGCGCTCCAGCTTTTGAAAATGGTTGGCATGGAAAACCAGCACAAAGAATATCATGATTTGGTATTTTATTTACATCAACTAAATTAATATCACCTTCAATTTTGGTGTTATGATTTTTTTCATATAAATCTCTTAGTTCACTATTTAATTCACTTGCAAAAACACATGAATGACCTAAATCATGCAAAGCCAAATGAAAACCACCTAGTCCTGCAAAAAGGTCAATAAATTTTAATTCTCTCATTTATTAAATTACTATTCTTTTAATTTATTGTCAATTACTTTAAAATCAAACTGTAGGAACCATGAAAACTTTGAAAGATAGTCCATACTAAAATTAAATTTACCGCTTTCAATTTTTGAAATAGTAGACCTACTTACTTTCATTATTTCAGCTAATTGTTCTTGATTATATCCTCTTTTTTCTCTGATTTCACGTATAGACTCACCTATTTTTATCCGATAATTTTTGAGGTATTCGGTTAATGTATTATCTTTTGTAGAAAACTCTGTATTCATATATTATCCTTCCGAAATTTGTCTAGTAATAATTTCAATTGCTTCGTCTTTACCTAAAATATTGTCAAATTCCCTTAACGAATCTTCGTCTTTATAAACGCCATTTCTATCATTCCAACTTAACCATTCAATTAAATCTTCTCTAGACCAAGAATCAAGTTCTGATTGAAGTGTGTCACCACTCAACTCCATTAGTTTGTAGTATGGATGTCTCAACTTTTCAGTTTCACTTATATAAGCATTCATAAAATATTCCTTTAAGATTAAATTTATACATGATTAATAATACAAATATAATTAAACTAGCGCTAAAAAGTGCAATATACTGAACATTTTATTAACATTTTAATTAAAGTATCAGAGATTTTTTTTTTAGCTTCTTAAATTAGTGTTTACAACAATTGAGAAAATTAATAGCTTTTTATGTAATCTGCAACACTTCAAATGAAACTTAAAATTTGTTTTTTTTACATTTTGCTTCATTTTGATTTATAATATTTTTAAGATAATAAATATAAAATACCATATCCTAAGACTTTAAAAGTTTCAATTATATGCAATTACTTTGATTTCGGTACATTTTTAAGTAATTAAAATCTTGTGTAATAATAAAATTAAATTATCAGCAATTTGCCCAGTCGATTAACAATTTGAAGGTGTTTTTCTTATTACCTATACCAATTACTTCTTCGTCTAAAGTGTTGTTGTTATTAATTCCTAAATTATATCTAAACTGCTGATTATACACTTGAAATATAGGGTTCGTATTTGAAAAAAATTGACAATCCTTAATTCCTTTTGTAAACAAAGATTTATAACCTGTTTCTTTTGCTAACCAACCAAAATTCAAATAACCATTTTTGAAAAAAGAATGGAAGTCTTTGTTATAAATGCGTTTATGAATAATGTAGTATAAATATAATTGTGTTTTTACTTCACGTATTTCTTCTAAAGTTGGTTGTTTTACTGCTGCTTTCTTGATGAAATCTTTTTGGACTTCTAGTGTATATTCAAATAAACTTATAGTTTGCATTTTCTTGGAATAATTTTTTGCAAATAAAATAACAGATGGATGCTTTTGGTATATTGGATTAGAATCAAGCCTAGAATAGCTTGTTTGATTATATAAACCAGAAATTAATAAATCACCCCAAATAAGAGTAAAATCATCATTAGCCAATACTAAGTAAGCTTTGTAAGTTGTTTCTAATTCTTTCATTCTAAATACCGAAGCATTTGCGGTTTCTATATTTAAAGTATCATAATCTTTCTCTTTTGTAGCATAAACACTTAACAAAATATTAGATATATTACCCTCAAAATTTACATTTTCTTCAATATTTAAAATGTCGTTTTTAAAATTTGGATATAGTTTAAATAAATTAGCTTTAAATATTTCTTCCTTTCTTTGATTGACTTCAAAACCAATTAAATCTTTACCATCATTGATATTAAGCAATATTGAATAAACATTATCATTTGATATCAATTTATTTAATGACTGTAATAATCTTGGCCATTCACGACGTGAATTGTCTTTAGTATTATGAATTAGGTTTCTAACAACTCTTAAAAAATCATATAAATTGATTTGCTGCTTGACTTGATAGCAAAAGTTTATAGCTGAAAACAAAACATATAATTCATTCGTATCACGCTTACCATTAACTATTTCCTTTAAGATGTCATGTAAAGTTGTTTTTTCCTTCCAAAGCAATTTTATATTATTGTGATTTTTAATTTGTTTTATAAAATCTAATGAAAAAATCAAAAATTTTAAGTTTTTTTCATCAGCATATATTTTATTCAATAATTTAAAATCTAAAAAATCTGTTTCATATTTTGTAGCTCTAAAATCTGCCTGCTTGAAATATAGCATTTCAGTAATAAAACTTAAAAATTGCATAAATGGTTCATCAATAACGAAGCTGTCTTTTAATCTATATTCCCATAAATTATCAACCCAGTCGTACTCAATTTTATCTTTTACCTGATCTAGTAACTCATGATTGTAATTTATAATTTTATAAAATTCTGACTTGAAATTCTCAAAATCCGTTAGCATTTTGCCTCTAGCATTCATACGTATGTATAGGTTCTCAGTTAATCCAAATTCATCTAAATCTGTAAAATAAAAAGATATTAATTGATCATTTTTATCTAATAATTTATCCAATAAAGATTCTTTTGAATTTACCAATATATCATTTTTAGAGAATGTATCTAACATATTAATCATCCCAGCCACTGTTGGATCATTATCCCAACTATCACTATACCATTCAGAATTTTGAATGTCAAATTTTATATTTTCAACATTTTCAACTTCAAATTCATTAATAAGTTTTTTACAGAAATCATGAGCTGATGGTCTAGTTTCGTAGTTAAACTTGTTTAAAATCAGTAGGATTTCATGAACTCTTTTTTCTTTTAAGGCAATAAAAAAATGTAATAGATATAACGTAGTTAGTCTTTGTTGACCATCTAATGGAATAAAAATTCTCTTTTTATCATCATCTTTTTTCTCAATTAAAACAGAACCATAAACAAAGTCAAGTTCTACTTTCTGATTATTCAATATTGAATTAAGCAGAAAATCATTAATGAATTTTTTTCTAAGTCTAATTACTTCTGGAGTTTCTCTCCCCTGTGCATAATCCCTTTGTATAATTGGCACTTCTATTTTATCATATTGACTGCAAAGTGTCCAAAATGTATGTTTTGTATTCATAATTATTTTCTTAGCTTAGGAATGGTTTTAAAATTTCCTTGATATTTTTTACATAGTTTTTTTTATCCGATTTACTCCAATAAAAAGGTTGTAAATCTGATTCATTATAATACTTGAAGAAAACATTTCTAGTAGTAACAGGAATATATTTACCTTCTTTTTCCATTTGAATAATTTTATTTCTTTTTACAGGAAAAATAGAATTATTTAAAGTTGAATTATCTTTTTTCGATAATAAAGCTAAGTTGTCAAGCACATGTATAGAATCAGATTCAAAAATTTTAATAAGTTTGTCTTTTAATAAATTAAACACATCTGTATTAATTTTATCTGCTTCTATTAGATTTATAACCTCTTGTTTTAAGGCATTATCAATAATAACAACTTCAATAACATATTGCTCTTTACCGTTCTTATCAAATTTTTTAATTTCTTTTTCAATTGTATTTATATTCTCAATCGCTTTATAAGTGTCCTCAAGCCATTTCTTAATTGCTTTTTCTTCTTTCATTTCTTGTGATTGTTGAGCGTGGATATGTTCGATACTCCAACCACCGTCATTATTTATTTCTTTATATAAATTGAATGGAAATCTATTTTTCTGAGCAATATTTAAATTATCTGTTGTAATAACATTATGTAATAAAAAGACATTTTTTAAATTTTTATAGTTTTTATCATATGCTAAATTTTCCAAATCTACTTCAACTAAACTTTCCCTAATTTCATTAAAAGCCCAATCTTTAAATTCATCCTTTTTACAGTTTGAGTTTTCTAAAATCCTTCGCAATGTTGAAATACTATTATCATTTATAGTCAAAATATATCCTAAAAAATGATATAAATTATCATTGCTGAACCAGTATTTCATTTTATTAAAATAGTCTTTTGTTTTACCCCACAACGCTAAAGCATTTTCCTTTTCAGTATCATCGTTATCTGAACGTATTTGCTTTTCAAACCATAAATAAGTTGAATATTTTTTTGTATTATCAGTTGCAATCAATTTGAAAATTAATTCTATAGCCGATGTAGCATCATCTTTTGACTTATTATTTAGGAAGTACCAAAACTCATCATTTCTCAATTCCATTTCCATTTGATGCCACTCATTTGAGATTTCCGCTTGCCGCATAATAGATTCTCTCTCTGATAAACCAAATTTAATCTTAGAAAGTAGTAATGCACGGATTAATTCTGCATCGGTTAATGGAATTTTACCAATGTTTAGTCTATTGAAAATATCAATTTTTTTATTCTCTATTTCATTATCACTTTCTTCTTCTTCAAATGATTTTAATTCTTCTATTTGATACCAAATAACTTGAACTTTTTTATTTAAAGTAGTAGAAAATTCATCTACATAATCAATATCATTTTTACATTTAATTTCAAACCAATTTTTAACTATGTCATAAGCTTGACTCATAAAATGAAAATCAGGACTGTCATGGTTGTATGTGCCAAATGTTAATTCTTTTAAAAAATCCGTACTTTTAGTTCGTTGACCAAAAACAATATTATATCGATTTTTATTTAGAAATTGGAAAATAATATACATTGTTATTAATCTTTGTTGACCATCAATTACTTCCCAAATAGTATGAGTATTTTCATCAATGTTCGGCACAACAACAATGGGTTGTAAACAATAATTTTCTTCATCAGATCTCATGAAATTATGTATGTCGTCTAATAATGCTTCGACATTTTCAATATCCCATCTATATCCTCTTTGATAATATGGAATTAAATAATGTTCTATTCTTGGACTTCTATCAGGAGTGCTCTCGTTGAGAATAATTTTTCCAACTGGTTTAGTTTCTATAATATTCACTTGTTTGACTATTTTATGTGTAAAATTTAACAGACAAAGTTAAGTAAAGCAAACTAAAGAAAAATGAGGAAAACCGTAAACGTAAGAAAATGAGGAAAAATAATGCAAAATAATTTAGGGTGTAGGGTGTAAGGGAAAAACGTGTAAAAGATTTTTTAATTTTGAGAATTGAAATAAAACGGATTTATTTGGAATATTGGGTGCAAATTGGTTTTTGTGGTTTATTAATTTGCATTAATAAGTTCTTATGTTACTCGATTTATTTTTTGAAAAAAAATAAAATATGTTTGTGCTGAAAAGTGGTTACACCACCTTACACCCTCAAATTGATGTAGAAAGATGCAAATTGATAATTATGAATTACAAATTAAGAATTACGACTTTGAGCTTGGAAATAAAAAAAGTGGAACTTTTGAGTTCCACTTTTTGGTTGTTTCTTATTCTTCGACTTCTTTGTTTCTTGCATCTACTTCCTCATATGTAAATTCTTTGACTGCATAGACTGGTTTTCCTTGCCGCATTAATCTGGTAAAATTATGTTTTTTTAATGCTTTTCCAAGTTTGTTAATAGTTCCATCATTCAAGTTTAATTTTGTTCTGTCGGCTATTTTGGCAGCTATTTGTGAAGCATTTAAAAATAAGGTTGCTTCTTCTTTTGGACAAGGTTCGAACCAGGTTAATAGTAGTTCCTCTTCTGGACTATGTAACTGGTATTGTTCGTTATTTGCCGTTATTGATTTAATTTCTTCTTGATCGAACCAGTATCTAAACCCACTTTTGAAAAGAAACAATGCTTGTGAAAATGCCAAATTAATATCTACTTCGTGTTGGTATTGTATGCCTTCTAATTCAAAACAAAGAAATCTTCTACTTCCTGTACTGTCGTTTAGGAACTGAGCTGTATTAACACTTCCAGCAAACGATGCCCTTCTGGGCATTGTTTCGTTGTTATGACCGTAGGCTTTTCTCATTCTGATTTGGGTTTTCGTAATGATTTCTTTTAAGCTGCCGATTTCGGAACGGTTAAGGTTTTCTAATTCGTCCAAGTTTATCAACATACATTCCGCCAATTGGACCAATGTGTCTTTATTGTTTGGGTTTATGGTTCCAGAAAATAAATACTCCTTCAATTGTTTTGGAACTAAACGCTCTACCCAAGTTGTTTTTCCTAATCCTTGTTTGCCGCTGAACACGATTACGGTGTGATTAATTACTTTATCATCGAGAACACAACCTACCATTGCCACTAACCATTTTTTAAAACATTGCTGCCACAATTCTTGTTTAGTTGTTGTTATGGTGTTTGCTAAATCAGTAATGTAATCAGCCCCAACCCTCCCCTAAAGGGAGGGAGCTATCTGGTTGATAAATTGGTAAGTTATTGAAATAGTCTTCAAATGGATTGTACAACGGACAAAAATCAGAATAAAGCAAGTTTCTTAATGAAGATAAATTTGTTTTTAATCTTCCTTTTAAACATTCTCGAAGCATTGAATTTTCAATAAAATCATTCATAACATTCCACTTCTTTTTACCGAAATATTGGAACTCTAATTTGCCTGATACGATATTGTGACGAAATACATATTTGTTTGATAAAAATAGCTCTAATCGGTCTATTTGGGTTGGTTTCGGTTTGTCTTCATCATCTTCATCTGATACATCTTCTATCGAATAATTGCTTTTTTCTTTTGGTTTATTGGTTGTTTGTTTCTGTTCCGATTTCCCAAATTCGTGGATATTGCCGTAGGCACTATTCACGGCTTGTGTCACTTCTTTTTCGTCATAGCCAAAATCACTCAAAACATAACCTAATGCTTGTTGTAATGAAACTCCTTTTCGATTTAGATTACAGGCTAATTGATGTACAAACACATTCCGGCTACCATTCACGTATTGCACTTTTTTTTCGGTGAAATTTACACAATGGATATAAATGGCATCGTAATCTAAAAGAGGCATTGATTGAGTTCCCTCGACTGCGCTCGGGATGACAGTTTGGATTTCTTCGACTGAATTTGCTGTTTCAAAGGTTTTTGAATTTTCATTTAAGTATAAATTTTCATCCCAAGAATAAAAACACAACCTGGTTAAATCCTTGCCCGATTTGTCAATTTCCAGTTTTAGAATACTCTCGTAATGAGCTTGAACTTTTAGAAACGTTTCTTTGTGGTCGGCTTTTGGTGTTTCAATTTTTACTAGAATTTTTAAACCGTTTCCCGATGGACTAATGAAACTTGCAAAAGTGAACTCGCATTGATTGGCCAAATGCTTTGCATTTTGCAAATCTGCGGCACTTAATTTGTCAATGTCTAAGATTATAAACTTTGAGTATTCGGTTAGGAATTCCAATTTTCGACCACCAATAAATTTCCCTGAAGGTGTAAATGCCGGAAGTGATTTTTTGGCTTTGTTGTATGCTTCCTCTTTCTTTTCAGCCAGTGATTTACGCAAGTAAATAATACCTGGTTTGTACTTACCGGTTTTAATTTCTTCCAAAATTGTAGCTATTGTTTTGTGTTCTACAACCTCGTTGAAGTTTTTGAATAGTGTTACCATTTCTTAAAGTTGATAGTTGTTGGTTGCTCGTTGTTGGTTCTCACTTGTGTGAAGTTTGCAATCGCAAACGTATCTCGTGTGATTTTATTTATTTGGAACTCGATGATTTTCAATTCACAAGTTCCGTTACAGCTGCACATACTATCGTCCTTTAAAAGATTTGTTGTAATGCTCTGTTAGCAATTTTTCTACATCAGAAAGTTTGTAGTAGATTTTGTTACCAACTTGACTGAATGAAATTTTGCCTTCGTCTCTCCAAGTTTGTGCTGTACGTTTTGAAATTTTCATCAGAAGCAGGAATTCTTGATTGTCTAAAAATATTTCTTTTTTTGGATCTGCTTTTAGGTTAATTTGGTTTTGAATTGTGTCTAATTTTGTCATTAGATCTGTGAACTGGTCTTTTGTGAAGATAATTGCATCCATTTTTAAAAGTTTTAAATTGTTATGATGCAAATGGACGAAATCAAAAAAAGTCTTATTAGACTTATTTAGTCTTATAAGACTAAATAGTTTGCTAGCCCTTATGAATAGTAAGAAGTTGAAATGTTAATTTTAGAAAAAATAAGACTATAGTTTTATTTTCCAATCGTTGTTTGGGTCTTTATCGTTTCTGGTTGGTGATAAATAGGTCCTAATTGTCAAAGGCGAAAGTTCGTTTCCGTGCTCATCAAGGTAATTATCGCAGATAAATTTTGTAACCTCTTTAATTTTATATTTTATGTAAGGTGTTCCGTTTGGTTTTACCTCATACATCATTTGTTTGTAAGCATCTGTTAAAATATTGATTGGACCATTTATTTGAATTTTGAATGTTGGAACTACTACCTGATTTGCTTTTGAAATAGCCTCTTGCTTTTCCTTTTCAATATCAGCAAGTAATTTTCGTGTAGTTTGTAATCTTACTTTTAATTTTTCGCACTGAAGATTAAATTCTGCTAGATTACTATTTTTTGATATTATATCCGCTTCTTCATAATCAAAGATTTCCTCTGTTAAGTAAATAATCTTGTCATTAAAGTTTTCAAGTGTTTCGATATGTTGTTTTACTTCGTGAAATGAGAAATATCTATTTTCTGCATCTGCATTAATTAGTCTTTTTGGAGTTTTCGCAACAGGTTCTTTTACGCTCAAAGATTGCAGCTCTGTTCGTTTTTTCTCTATTAGAATGTAGAGTTTATTGTATCTACTCATTGCCATTTTGGAACTAAAAATAGCTTCATTGTTGGCTAAAAGCTTTTCTAGTTTGCATATCCACACTGCTGGGTTGTGAACCAAGTTGCATTGATAATTTATAAATAGAGGAAATTGTGATTGTTTGAGTTCTAGAAGTTTTGCGATAATTGCTTCGCAATAATTTTGAACATTAATTTTTTCTTCAACAATTATATCAAATAAAGGATTTTTGGCTTGTGCCAAAGGCACTGCCAACAATTCTACAAACGCTGCGATTTGTACATTTTGATCCTTTGAATTCAATTGTAATATTGTTTTTTTTGATGTTCATTTATTAAAAAATTGTAATTAAAAGCGGCTTTTTATTTGATGTTTTAATTGAGTTATTTGTAATACAAATAGCACTCATTTACTTTTCGTTTTGTTTGCTTTAAAAATTACTAGATTTCTATTTCGTAAAATTATAAATTAAAAAAAATCCTTGTTAAAGGATTTTAAATGAGTTATTAACAATTTTTATTTTCCCTTATTTTATTGGTACTGAAACGAACGAAGGTAAATTTTAGTGTTTTTTACTCTCGTTTTATTTTCGAAGGTAAATTTTACCCTCGTTGAAGTTTTACAGCTAATTAGAAGATATAATTGTCTACAGCTTTGTCTAATTCTTCGCTGATGATTTTAGCATATATCTGCGTTGTACTGATGTTTGTGTGGTCCATAAGTTTTGAAACGTGCTCAATTCTCATTCCGTTATTTAAAGCATTTGTAGCAAAACTGTGTCGCGATAAATGGAACGAAAGTGGAAACGGTAATTTCAACATTGTACCCATTCGGTTGAGTTGGAAATTTGCGGAATGATTTTCTCTTTGTGATATGAAGTAACGAATTTCTTCGCTCTTGTTGTACATTTTTTTATCGGTGATAATTGGGAAAATATAATCGTCTGGTTGTGCATCTTCCTTGCGGTATTTATGTAAAATATCAATCGCCACCTTTCCAATTTTAAACTGGTGTAATCTTCCTGTTTTGCGGATTACTTTGCTTATTCTTTGCTCCTCACTATTGTAATTGGTGTATTGCAGCTCGATAACATCACTAAATCTTAATCCTCCGGCATAAATTGAGAAAAGAAATAAGTCACGCCATAAATCGGCTTTCTTGCCTTCTTTAAGCTCTAAATTGGTTAGCTTTTCGATTTGGTCTTTGTTTAGGAATACTCTTTTCTCAGTATCTTTTTTCAATGTCAATTTATTGAATGGGTACATATATTCCGGAATGATATCTTCCTTAATCGCTTCTTTGAACATTATTGCCAAGATCATTATTGAATACCTTTGTGTTGTTGCTCCGTTTTTTGAAACATTTCCCATATAAGCCATATAGTCTTTAAGAACTGAAACTGTAATGTCATCGAAGTAAACATCTTTCGCTCCAACATATTTTTCAAACTTCTTGATGTAAAGTGTGTAATTTTTATAAGTACCATACGAAACGCTACCTTTTATTTTTTCGCAACGAGCTTCGGCATAATGAAAAAAGTTTGGCACTTCTTTTCCTTTGATGGCTTCCTTTAGTTTTTTGATGGAAATGGTTTTTACCTTTCTTTCCATATCGGCAACTTGACCTTCAGCATCTGCAATTTTTTGAGATAGGTTGGCATTCATCCGTGCACTGTTTGGATGGTTCTTTTTTACTTTCTGCTTTACTTCATCCCACTCGTTCTCTTTGAGCTTCACTCCAGCAGTGATAAATTTCGTTTTTCTATCTTTTATAATTCGGATGTACAATGGGCTGTGTCCGGTTTGGTCTGCCTGATGTGTTCTTAAAATTAGTTTAATTGATGCCATAGTGTTAGGAAATTAGAAATGTTGTACTATATTTGTAAAGCAATGCAAAGGAGTGAAAGTGTTGTAAATACTAGTATTTCAATCGGGTGCAACGTGATACGAAGGTACAACAATTGGTATAACAAAACAAGTATTTCATTGCTTTTTGATGCTTAAAATTGCATAGTCATTTTTTATAAAGTCAATGAATACAACACTTTAAGTGCAAAACGGAACTGGCATAAACAAAATGAGGATAACAGCGGTTTCAAGAAATGGCGAGAAATGTGGTAAATTCACGTTTTTCTTTCGCAAGAAATACTATCTTAGTGGAAAATATGCGGTTACGAAGTTCGCCACTTCTTGAAGCCGCTAAACGTTAGCGGTCATTGAAAAAAACTGAACCGACAACAAAAATGAACAATGAACAATGAACGAAATAGAAAAATACATACAACATTTTGAACCTGAAATTCAAGAAAAACTAACTATTTTGCGAAAACTGTTTTTTGAAGTTTTGCCCAACACCGAGGAAAGTATTCGATATAAGATGCCTGCATATAAAGTCGGAAAACATCATCTATACTTTGCAGCATACAAAAAGCATATAGGATTTTATCCTGTTTATGGCTTAACAGAAATTGAAGATAAAGTTTCAGAATACAGAGCCAAAAACACAAAAGACAGTTTACATTTTTCACACGACAAACCGTTACCAATTGAATTAATTAAAGAAATAATAAGACGAAAATCTGAATTGAAATAATTGCACAAAATGAGAAAAGTAATTGCAGCTTTTAATATGACGCTTGACGGTGTTTGCGACCATACAACTGGTATTCCAAGTGAAGATTTACATCAACATTATTCTGACCTATTAAATAATTCGGGAATTGTTTTATATGGACGGACGACCTACGAACTTATGCAGTTTTGGAAAACAATATTGGAAAATCCGACTGGCAAAAAATCAATGGACGACTTTGCAATTTCAATAGACAAAATCCCCAAACTTGTTTTCTCAAACACACTAAAAGACGCAAACTGGGACAGTGCAAAACTATCAGACAAACCGCTTAACGAGAAAGTATTAGAACTAAAACAACAATCCGGAAAAGACATTTCGGTTTGCAGTCGGAGTTTGATTATTCAACTGTTAAACATTAATCTTATTGACGAATTTCAAATTTGTGTTCACCCAATTATCGAAGGGAAAGGACTTCGCTTATTTGACAAAATCAAGGAGAGGATAGTGTTGAAACTTATTAATACAAAAATACTAAACTCTGGTTCGACAGTCTTTTATTATGAACCAACAAGAGAAAAAACAACGAACCGCTAACAATGTATAAAAAATAGGCGAGATAGTGCTAAATTCAAAGGTTTTGGTTCGTATCAAACTTTGTGCTTAACCGAAAGTTTCGTTTTTCGTAATCGCCTACTTTTCATATACAAACACGTTGTAGCACAATAAAAGTTAGACGATGGTAAAAACATATATGATAATAATATTAAGTTTGATGCTTTCTTGCAAGCCAAACGAAAAATCTAATATAATTGATGCGCCTATTAAGGAATATCCATTTAATTTTGTTCAAAATACAGGAATTTGCACACAAATAATTGATAACAAATCACTTGTAAACATTAAATATCATGAGAACTCAGATAAAGAAAACCTTGAATTATTCTTAGCTTTAAAATGGCATATTATTTCTGCTAGCTCTGAAGCTAATGATGATTCAAGAATAGTTATTATAGGAAGGTTATCTAATAAAATAAAGACTACAAAACAATGTGAAAGTTGCCCTGAACCAGAAGTTTATAGAGAATTTGAATTAGTTGACTGGTATTTAAAGGTGCCATTTAACCAAATCATATATAATGGAAAACCACCAAAACAACTTATGGATGATCCTGAGAAGATTCGTATCATTGAAAGAGAAGAATTGATAATAGAAGATTTTATTTTTTTTGAGAGAATTTTAAAATTGAACTTAAATAAACATATATTAATAAACAAAAAATCAAAAAATACAGTGCCCAACAAAAAAATATAAAGCATTAAAACGCTTCATATTTTAGCCGTTGGGAGAAATCGCAAAAGAAATAAAAAAAGACCGCAACTTAGCTATTGAACTTTGATCAACAGGAGATTTTATGCCTCGTCAGCTAGCAATTCTAATAATGTACAAAAACTTCTAAATCAAGATGTAATTGACCAACTCGACAAAGATATTCAGAAACACGAATTTGATGAACAAAACCATTTGATAGATTGGTTAATGGCTAGTCAATTATCTAAAGACAAAAAATTGATTTCTCTTATTGAATCGTGGGAAAAAAGTTCTTCTAAATTACAAAGGAGAGTATTTTGGTATTATCAAGCGAGATTAAGATGGATTGGAAACACAAACCAATCGAATACAGAATATCTGTTAGATTTATTTGAGAAAAGACTAATAGAAGAAGAGCCTGAAGTTCAATGGTCTATGAATTATACTGCTGGTCAAATAGGAAAATGGCAGAAGTATTATCGTGATAGATGTATTGCAATTGGAGAAGAAACTGATCTTTACAAAGATGAAATGGTAGCAAAAAACTTTGTTCCAAGTTATCTTCCGAAATTTATCCAAATAGAAGTTGCTAAATTGAAAAAGAATGAAAAAAGATATAAAATCAACTACAAGTTGGACTATTTGTACAGAATGTCAAGGACAAGGCAAAAAAAGCAGAAGACCAAAAAAGAAAGTGCGACTACGCTACCAAATAGCATTAGAACAATTTGAAAAATCTAATGGAGAAGGGATAGCTCCAGTTCGTCCTAAGGGGCACCTAGATTCTTGTAAAAACTGTTCCGGATCTGGATTAATTCCTAATTCTAGTACTCCTATTGCAGATAAAGAAAATTATCCTCACGTTGCTATTATTGGCGGCGGCATAGGAGGAACTGCTCTTGCTGTGGCTTGTTTACACCGCGGAATTCCTTTTACCCTTTATGAGCGCGATAGTAACTTCGAGGCTCGATCTCAAGGTTACGGGCTTACTTTACAACAAGCTAGTAAAGCAATTGAGGGATTAGGAATTTTCTCTTTAGAAAAAGGAGTAACTTCAACAAGACATGTAGTGCATACTACAGATGGAAAAATAATAGGTGAATGGGGATTTAGAAATAGAACACAGTCAGCTACACAATCGTCTTCGAAACGCAGAAATATACATATAGCACGACAATCTTTACGCCTAGCGCTACTGGAGCAACTTGGCGGAAATAATGGGATACAGTGGGGACACCAATTAATAGATTTTAAAGAATGTAACAACGATGGAGGTGTTCATCTTAATTTCCAGGTAAAAGGAAAAACACATATCGCCAAGGCAGATTTATTAGTAGGAGCAGATGGTATTCGCAGTTCGGTGCGAAAATTACTGATTGGTGAGAATGCTACTCCTTTACGTTACCTAGGTTGTATTGTTATTTTAGGAATTTGTCTTTTGAAAGATATAGAATGCCTTGAAAAATCTTTACTTGACTCTGAAACCGTATTTCAAACGGCAGATGGTAATGATCGTATCTACATAATGCCATATGATTCCCAATCAGTCATGTGGCAACTTAGTTTTCAAATGTCAGAAAAAGAAGCTACGATTTTAAGTGATAAAGGAACTAAAGCACTTAAAGAAGAAGCTTGTCGTAGAACACAATGGCATGATCCCATTCCACAAATTTTAGCAGCAACCTTGGAAACTAATATTTCTGGATATCCAGTATATGACCGAGAATTACTTGAGTTAGAATTGTTGGAAAAAGGAAAACAAATAACTCTGATTGGAGATGCCGCTCACCCAATGAGTCCCTTTAAAGGGCAGGGCGCTAACCAAGCATTACTAGATGCGCTTGCGCTAGCTCGTGGAATATCTAAAGGATGCAAACCTTTATCTCAATGGAGAGAAACTGGTGTGAGAAAAAGTGTGTTGACTGAATTTGAATCAGAAATGCTAGAACGTAGCGCTATCAAAGTGAAGGATTCGGCTGCCGCTGCACAGTTCTTACATTCCGAAATTGTACTTTATGAAGGCAATGAGACACGTGGAAAATATAAAAAAGAAAAAGGAACCTAATCGTTTATAAACACAATTTCAAAATTTCTAGTTCAATTTCGTTATATTTGAATACTATTGTTTCTACTAACAAATAGTTAACTTATGGATATAAAAAAAGAATTAAAACTTGCCGTACTTATTGATGCTGACAATGTTCCTTATGCAAACGTGAAAGAAATGTTTGAAGAAATAGCAAAATATGGAACTCCTACTTTCAAACGAATTTATGCCGACTGGACAAAACCAACAGTTTCTGGTTGGAAAAATGTTTTACTAGAAAACGCAATTACACCAATACAACAATACAGTTATACTTCTGGAAAAAATTCCTCCGATAGCGCTTTAATTATTGACGCTATGGATATTTTATACACCGGAAACGTAGATGGTTTTTGTATTGTTTCTAGTGATTCCGACTTTACGAGATTAGCAACAAGACTTCGCGAAGCTGGAATGAAAGTAATTGGTATTGGAGAAAAGAAAACGCTAAAACCATTTATTACAGCTTGTGATAAATTTATTTATATTGAAATTTTAAAGAAAGAAGAAATTGAAGTTATAAATGAAACCGGAACTAAAAAGACAACCAATAAACCCAAAGCAAAAAGTAATCCTTTAAGTAAAATAGATCCAAAAATAATTAAACTTTTTGCAGATAGTATAGACGATTTAGAAGACGAAAATGGTTGGGCTTTTCTTGGCGATTTAGGTAATTTGATGTTGAAAAAGAAACCCGATTTTGACCCAAGAAATTATGGTTTTCCAAAAATGTTACCGCTAATAAAAGCTATCAATAAGTTTGAAGTTGACATTAGAGAATCAGGTAATTCAAATATTAAGCATATATATGTAAGGAGAAAATAAATGTAACTTTTATAAGTAGAAATTAAAATAGCATGAAAACAACACCTGAACATAATGAACGAATAGCCAATATGACATTCTCATCTGTATTTCCACATTATTTAGAAAAAGTAGAGAAGAAAGGAAGAACTAAAGAAGAATTATATCAAGTAATTGAATGGCTAACCGGATTCCATGAAATCAAGTTACAAGAACTAATAGATGAAAAAGTTACGTTTAAAGTGTTTTTTGAGAAAGCAAAATTAAATCCTAATGCAAACCTTATTAAAGGGCTAATATGTGGCTATCGAATTGAAGAAATTGACAACCCAATAACACAACAAACTAGATATTTAGACAAGTTAATTGATGAATTAGCTAAAGGAAGAAAAATGGAAAAAATATTACGAGAAAGTTAATACAAGAAATGAATTATAACTTTAGAAAAGCCAAAATATCAGAACTTCCTCCAATATGGAACATCATACAAGATGCCATACAACGTAGAAAAGAAGACGGAAGCAACCAATGGCAAGATGGTTATCCAAATCCTGAAGTGTTACAAAATGACATTGATAAAGAAACCGGCTTTGTTTTAACCGAAAATGACATTGTAATTGGCTATTGCGCTATTCTTATCAACGACGAACCCGAATATAAAAACATTGAAGGAAAATGGCTTACAACTGCTGATTTTGTGGTTTTCCATAGAGTTGCCATTGCAACAGCGCATTTAGGAAAAGGTTTTGCTAAAGTAATTTTCAATTACATAGAAGATTATGCGCTTTCTAAAAATATTTACAGCGTAAAAGCAGATACTAATTTTGATAATCTTGCTATGATTTCCATCTTTGAAAAAACTGGTTATGTTTATTGTGGGGAAGTTTATTTTAGAGGAAGTCCGAGAAAAGCATTTGAAAAAGCACTGATTAAAACCAACTAGTATGAATACTAAATCAAGAATAGCGTCCATACTAAAAACAAATGGTTTAGATTCTTCTATTACGGGTTTACCCACTTTTGATTTAGCCGAATTACACCTAACAACCGATTTAGATTTTCAATTGCCAACCAATGTTAGATTAGGACATTTGGCAGAAAAAGTGGTTTCGGAATTAATTAAATCTTCTACGAATTATACCGTTTTGCATGAAAATGTTCAAATTATTGAGGAAGAAAAAACCATAGGCGAAATAGATTTTATTATTGAAAACAAAAACACAAAGCAAATACTTCATGTTGAGTTAGCCTATAAATTTTATCTTTTTGACCCAAGTATTTCTTCAGAAATTATAAAGAATTGGATTGGCCCTAATAGAAACGATTCTTTACATGAGAAATTAGAAAAATTAAAAATCAAACAGTTTCCGCTGCTCTACCATAGTTGTACAAAAACTGCATTAACGACTATAGCAATTAACGAAGTTTCGCAAGCGTTATGTTTACTGGTTTCCTTATTTATTCCTTACGAATACAAAGCTAATTTTAGCCCTGTGTATCAAAAAGCTATAAAAGGATATTATTTCAATTTTGAAAGTTTTATTAACCTCGATAATCCAGCAAAAACCTATTATTTACCCACAAAAAAAGAATGGGGAATGGAACCCGCTGCAAACGAAACATGGTTAGATTTTAGTGAAATAGAAAAGCAAATTAAAACCAGCATGCAAGAAAAACAAGCGATGTTATGTTGGCAAAAACATAATGATACTTATTTGTCTTTTTTTATTGTTTGGTGGTAAGTTTTATAAATAAAAAATAAAACTAATCGTACATTTTTATATATTTACAAGTAGAACAAATGTTTATAAATAATTGTAAGCGTTTGTTAGTTGAAAGTAAACTTAAGTTAACACACATTACGGAAAACCTCAATAATTAATCAAATTTTTGAAATATTTTTATAGCAAATAAAACATAAACAAAATGACAAAAAGACTTATTGTATTTACTTTTACAATTTTTATATTATTCAGTTGCTCTAATGGTGAAACAAAAAAACAATTATCCGAGTTAAAGATAGAGCTAGAGCAAAAAAAAGTGGAGTTAAATAGTTGTGCTGCTGAGTTGAATGAAATAAAAAATACAGCAGAAAACAGATTTATTCGTGCAAAAAAACTACTTGCCGAAAATGATTTAAAAGAAGCTAAAACCGAATTTCTAGGAATTATTGAAAACTTCAAAGGTTCTATTGATGAAAAAACAGCATTAAAAGAAATAGAAAAGATTGACATAACAATTGAACAAAAAAGAGTTGAAGCAGAAAGAAAAAAAGCACTTGGTTATAAAATACTTAAATCAAATTCTACAGTTAAAAATCAAGATTTAACTTTAAGATTTGAAAAAATATGGACAGGAAAACGTTGGTCTTTTGACGATTATGGCCATGAATATTTTTTACGTGATGCTCAAAGAGGTAATATGCATGTGTTAGCAAGAGTTTCAATAACATCAGTAAACAATAACCCAAATTTACCAGCAGTTTTAGTTTATAAAATGATAAATGGAGAATTGAATTTATTAGGAACACTTGGTTATAAGTTTAGAAGATGGAAAGATTATGGCTCATATCTTGGTAACTACGCAGATTATGGAAATGATTTTGCACATTCAAAAACAATTCCTTTTAATTGTGGTTTAGAATTATCTGAAGATGATTTGAAAATTGGAACTATTTATGTTGTTTTAAAAAAACAAGGTTGTTTCAAAAGGAGAAAAAAAGATTATGGGAGACCTGAAATAGAATATTATGAAGATTACTGTAGAGCAAAACAAACTTTAAGGGTTGAGGATTTTGACAATGATTATGTATTATTAAAAAAGTTATAAAAAGAATGGATGCTATGACAACAGTTATGTATAATTTAAATAATCTATAAAATGAAAAAAACATTAAAAGTAATTTTAATAATTATTACCGTTATTTTTTCCTATGGGTTAATTCGAGGAATTTATGATGCTAATTTCAATGCTAAATCAAGTATATTATCTATTGGTTTAACGGTTAATGCTATGAATCCATTAAGTGCTTTTGGCTATAGATTAGGGATTCATACTAATCCAGAAATACAAAAAAGAATTGATTCTTTAAAAGAAAACTTAGATTCTTTCAATGATGACTATGAATAATTGCTTATAGTTTGAAACGGCTAAACCAAAAAAAAATCCCAATCTTTCGATTGGGATTTTCTATTTATTACTTACTTAAGTACATTTTTCTTCGTGAGTACAACTCATAGAATTGGTCGTCTTTTAAATCGTCTATAAACAATATGCTTTCTCCAGTCGATTTCATTTCTGGCCCTAATGCTTTGTTTACATTTTTAAACTTGCTAAAAGAGAATACCGGTTGCTTAATTGCATAACCTTTAAGCTGAGGGTTAAAAGTAAAATCGGTTACTTTATTGTGCCCTAACATTACTTTTGTTGCATAGTTTACATAAGGTTCGCCATACGCTTTTGCAATAAACGGCACCGTACGTGAAGCTCTTGGATTTGCTTCAATTATATAGACTACATCGTCTTTAATGGCAAATTGAATATTTATTAATCCAACTGTTTTTAAAGCTCTTGCAATATTATGTGTATGTTCTTTAATTTGTTGCATTACAAATTCTCCCAAGTTAAAAGGAGGCAATGTTGCGTTACTATCTCCAGAATGTACTCCACAAGGCTCAATATGCTCCATGATTCCTATGATGTACACATTTCCATCAGCATCACAAATTGCATCTGCTTCTGCTTCGATAGCGCCATCTAAATAATGGTCTAACAGTAATTTATTTCCAGGAATCGATTTTAATAAATCAATTACATGTTCTTCTAATTCTTGTTTGTTGATTACAATTTTCATTCCTTGTCCACCTAATACATAAGAAGGTCGAACTAATAATGGAAAATCTAAAGTATCTGCTAAAACCGAAGCTTCTTCTGCACTTTCTGCAATTCCAAACTGTGGGAAAGGAATTTTTAATTCGGTTAACAAATCCGAGAATCTTCCTCTATCTTCCGCTAAATCTAAAGCATCAAAAGAAGTTCCAATAATCTTAATGCCATGTTTTGAAAGTTTTTCTGCTAATTTTAAAGCGGTTTGTCCGCCTAATTGTACAATTACACCTTCTGGTTTTTCATGACGAATAATGTCGTAAATATGTTCCCAGAAAACAGGTTCGAAATACAATTTATCGGCTGTATCAAAATCGGTAGAAACCGTTTCAGGATTACAGTTAATCATAATCGTTTCGTAACCACATTCTTTAGCTGCTAAAACTCCGTGCACACAAGAATAATCGAATTCTATTCCTTGTCCAATTCTATTTGGTCCAGAACCTAAAACAATAACTTTCTTTTTATCGGTAACGATACTTTCATTATGAACATAACGTGTTCCATCCGCTTTTTCAATCTCCGCTTCAAAAGTAGAGTAATAATAAGGCGTTAGTGCTTTAAATTCTGCCGCACAAGTATCAACTAATTTATAAACTCTGTTTATTTTTTGCTCTTCTCTTAACTTATAAACCTGACTTTCTAAACAACCCATCATGTGAGCGATTTGTCTGTCTCCGTATCCTTTTTGTTTTGCTTCCAAAAGCAATTCTCTAGGAAGTGTGTCAACTTTAAAGTTCGAAATTTCTCTTTCTAAAGCATATAATTCTTCATATTGCTTTAAGAACCACATGTCGATTTTTGTAATTTCATGAATACGACTCAATGGAATTCCCATTGCTATAGCATCATAAATTACGAAAACTCTATCCCAACTTGCGAAAGTTAGTTTTTCTATAATTTGATCGTAGTTTTTGTATCCTTTTCCATCCGCACCTAAACCGTTACGTTTAATTTCTAAAGATTGTGTAGCTTTATGCAATGCTTCTTGGAACGAACGTCCAATTCCCATTACTTCTCCTACTGATTTCATTTGAAGACCTAAAGTTCTATCTGCTCCTTCAAATTTGTCGAAATTCCAACGTGGAATCTTTACAATTACATAATCTAAAGTTGGTTCAAAAAGAGCCGAAGTTGATTTTGTAATTTGATTTTGTAATTCGTCTAAGTTATATCCTAATGCTAATTTAGATGCAATTTTTGCAATTGGATAACCTGTTGCTTTAGAAGCCAATGCAGATGAACGAGATACACGTGGATTAATTTCAATCGCTACAATATCTTCATTTTCGTCAGGCGAAACTGCAAACTGTACGTTACAACCTCCAGCAAAATTTCCAATGGCACGCATCATTAAAATGGCCATATCACGCATTTTTTGATATGTAACATCAGATAAAGTCATTGCAGGCGCAACCGTGATACTATCTCCAGTATGAATTCCCATTGGATCCATATTCTCAATAGTACATATAATAACTACGTTATCGTTTTTATCTCTTAATAACTCTAATTCGTATTCTTTCCAACCTAAAAGTGCTTTGTCAATAAGTACTTCGTGAATTGGTGACATTTCTAAACCGTAAGAAAGTTTTTCATCAAATTCTTCAGCAGTATGTACAAATGCAGCTCCAGTTCCTCCAAGTGTAAATGAAGGACGAATTACTAATGGAAATCCGAATTCTTGTGCAATTTCTTTTCCTTTAAGAAATGAGTTCGCAATTTTTGCAGGTGCAGCACCAACTCCTAATTTTGCTAAAAGATCTTTAAATTGATCTCTGTTTTCGGTAATATTAATGGCGTTAACATCTACACCAATCATTTTTACATTAAAATCATCCCAAATTCCTTTTTCATCTGCTTCTAAACAAAGATTTAAAGCCGTTTGACCTCCCATTGTTGGTAAAACTGCATCAATTTGCGGATGCTCTTTTAAAATTTGAATTAATGATTTTGTAGTTAAAGGCAATAAATACACATGATCGGCCATTGTAGGATCGGTCATAATAGTTGCCGGATTAGAATTAATCAAAATAACTTCGATTCCTTCTTCTCTAATGGAACGAGCAGATTGCGAACCAGCATAATCAAATTCGCAAGCTTGTCCAATAATAATTGGTCCTGAACCTATAATTAAAACCGATTTAATTGAATTGTCTTTTGGCATTGTAGTAGTTGTTTGTTGTTTGTAATTATTTTTGTGTTCCAAAAACATAAACATTCATTCCTAAATAGTTGTCTATTTCTTTAAGAATTATCATGTTATTTTTCTTGGCAACATTTATTGATTCAATATTATTTTTGTCTATTATGGATACAAAATTAGTTGAAATTCTGTTTTGTAAACCAAATACCTTCATTTGTGTTGCTACTTCAGTAGCATAACCATTGCCCCAAAATTCCGGTAATAACGAATATGCAATTTCATAAATTATAATGAAATCAATTTCTCTAGGAACTATTCCAGCTAAACCAATAAATTTTTCCGACTTTTTCTCAACAACTGCAAGAAAACCTAAACCTTGATTTTCATATCTTTTGAACTGATTTTCAATCCATTCCGTTGCGAGTGTTTTAGCATCTTTTTTTATATCAATACCTAGAAACTTTAATCTATCATTATTAACAAAAAAAGGAGTCCAACTTGGAATATCTTCAATTGTTAATTTTCTTAACTCTAATCGTTCTGTTTCTTGGTTAAAATAATTCAATGTTTTTTTACTTATATGTTGTGTTTTGCACTTATTTTCTAGCCCTGATGGTAGTGGAAATCCTTTTTAATTTTTCTTAAAATTAAAAAGATTATAACAAACAGCAGGAAAAAGCTTCAAAAAAATTTAAAAAAAAGCCGCTACTAATAAAAGTAACGGCTTATTTATGATTAGAAACTAATCATTATTTTTTATGTCTTGGTTCGCAAGAAACAGTCAACTTGTGTCTTCCTTTAGCTCTTCTTCTAGCTAGAACTTTTCTTCCATTCGGAGAAGACATTCTGTCCATAAATCCGTGCTTATTTCTTCTTTTTCTTTTCGATGGTTGAAACGTTCTTTTACTCATTACTTGTATTTTTAAAAATCTTTGTTTAAATCACTTTTTAGCTCGTGGTTTCTCTACCTTTAAAACCGAGTGCAAATATACAAAGTCTTTTTTCATTAACAAGAACTTTTTTAAAAATATTTTTAATTGATTTTATTACCTTTGCAACAATAAAAAAAAACACATTATGTTTCACAAAAATATCAAATTAGTATTAGCGGCTCTTTTAATAGCTTTTTCCATTTATCTTTTTACTATAGGCCGTAATATAGGTAACGGGATTTTTATTTTATTTTTATCTATTATACCTATATTCTTATACTTTAAAAATGAAATGATTTTACTTGCCTTTTTAAAACTGAGAAAGCAAGACATGGACGGTGCAAAAAAATGGCTAGATAAAATTTCCAATCCTGAATCTGCATTAGTTAGAAAACAACAAGGTTATTATAACTATTTAAATGGCATAATGGTTTCGCAAACAAGCTTAACGCAAGCAGAGAAGTTTTTCAAAAAAGCTATTGAATTAGGTTTATCCATGGACCAGGATTTAGCTTTAGCAAAATTACAGTTAGCCGGTATTGCAATGTCTAAAAGAAGAAAAATTGAGGCTACTAAGTTATTAGCCGAAGCAAAAAAACTAGACAAACACGGTATGTTAAAAGACCAAATGAAGATGTTGAAAGATCAAATGAAGAAGATTTAATTTTTCGTTTTAAACAAAAAAAAAACACCAATTGGTGTTTTTTTTTGTTTTTAAAATGTTTTACTAAACGCTTTATTTACTTAATAACATTCTCCCTCCAAGCAGTAATAATATAACTGCGAATATTTTTTTTAGCATTTTTTGATCTAGACTAATTGCTATTTTACTTCCAAAATAACCGCCTATTACAAAACAAACTGCGATTATAGCTGCATGTTTCCAATTTATATAACCCTCTTTGTAATAATTAAAAACTGCAATTGCAGTAACTGGAACTACTAATACTGCTAAACTTGTTCCTTGTGCTTGATGCTGATTAAAACCAAGCAATAAGATTAATAAAGGAACCATAACAACTCCTCCCCCTATACCTACTAATCCACTTAATACTCCTGCAATTACTCCAATTAGCATTAAAGATAAAACAATTTGTAATGTCATTTTTATTTGTTTTTTATTCTCCATAACCCGAAGTAGGAATTTCAATTAGATATTTTTTCTTTGCTTTATTCACTAATTCAGTATCGCGTAACCATGGATTATGCAACTTTAATACTTTATAGTTTATGCCTTGTTCTTTAGCAAATAATGCAAAATCCGTTATAGAAGAATCTACCTCAACAATTCTTGTTGGAATATTATTATATAAAGTTTCTTTAGGCAATTTAAATCCATACGCTTCTGGATGTGTCATAATTTCTTTTAACGCTAAAATTCTAAACACATAACGAGCTGTTTCTTCCGTTAAAAGCACATCGTAATAAGAAGAAACACCTTGTTTATCTAATTGGCGTTGCACACCAGCCATTCCTCCGTTATAAGAAGCCGCTGCTAATGTCCAATTTCCAAATTTTTCTTTAGCATCTAATAAATACACACAAGCTGCTTCGGTTGATTTTACAAGATGATAACGTTCGTCTACCTCGTCTGTAACTTCTAATCCTTTTTCTTTTGCAGTTGCAGGCATAAATTGCCAAACTCCTCTTGCTCCAGCAGGAGAAACCGCATTTACCAGACTACTTTCTATAACTGCAAGATATTTAAAATCATCTGGAATACCATATTTTGCTAAAATAGGTTCTATTATAGGAAAAACCTTGTTTGCTCTTTTCATCACCAAAATACTATTCGTATGGTAATTTGTATTCGTAATTATTTCTCTATCTAATCGTTCATAAACATCCACAATATTAGTTGGCGTTTTTTCACCAGCAAAATCTATTACCATAGGGAAATTTTTAATAGATTCCGTTTTTGAATCTACTACTACAGCATATATAAAAAAAACACTCGCAAAAACCACAATTAAAATTGAAGCAACCCTTCTAACAACATTTGAATTCATTTTCATTTTATTTTATTTTACTATCAATAATGGCAAATTTTCATTAAACCATTTATACTTATTTAATATCATTATATGTGTGCCTTCTTTTACTGGAATATAATTAGATATATATTTCGCTGGAAAAATTTCATCGTTTAAACCATGAATATGGATAACGTTTTCATCTGGCACATCTCTTTTCCATAAGATAACATTTTCAATCGCCCAATCCAAATATTTTTCATCGTTAACATCTAAATATTTTTTATACAACTCTAATCGTTTAGTGATTTTTTGGCTAAACGAATATTTTGTTAAAACCTCAAACTTTGACACTAATTTAGATGGGAACAATTTGTATGCCATTGTCGCTTTTGCAACTTTCATTCTTCTTGGAAACTCATTATTAGATTTCACACTCGAAATAATAATAATCTTACTTGTCGGAATATGTTTTTCCATTTCTTGCACTAAAATACCACCAAATGAAACACCAATTAAAACAGGACTTTCGTGCTTTATATCTTTAGTCATTCGTAGCGCATAAGCTTCTAAAGTTTCATTATTCAATGGTATAAACCATTTTAATAAAACAGTTTCAAATTTTTCTTCTGGAAGGTGAATGTTTTCAAAAATCGTAGGACTTGCTGCCAAACCTGGCATAAAATAAACTGGAATTTTTGGCATTAAAAGATAATTAAATAAATTAGGCTTCTTTTTGATAAAATTACTATAATATATTTAGTATTAAATAGGTTTTAATATAATTTAACAGAAAAACAATCAAAATACTTACCTAAATAACATCTTTAAAAATTAAATTAAAATCGTATATTTGTATTCTGAATATTAATTAACTCGTTTTATAATGGTAGTGAACATGGAAATTAAGGACAATGAACTTTTAAGACAATTTGAGATCAATACTGATTCTGGATTAGTTGCTATAGAATATTCTTTACAAGACAGAAAAATATTTTTAACTAAGTTTGTTGAGAATGATAATGAAGATGAAGAATTACAACAAGAGTTTATTAAAAACGTACTTGAAATTGCAGTTGAACGAAAATTGAAAGTGGTACCTACTCATGTTAAAATGATTAAGTTTTTTAGAAAAAATAGAAAATACCAAGAATTACTTCCACCCGGATTAAAAATATAAATAATAAAAAAAGGATAATTCAAAACTGAACTATCCTTTTTTTTTATGCTAAAAATTTACTTTTAATTGTTCAAAAAATCAAAACGTACTGCTCCGTCTTCATCAATTTTAGTAAGTTGCACATTATGCAAAGTATTTACTAATTCTGGGTTCCAAGGTGTTTTAACTTTTACATAATTTTCGGTAAAACCATGAATATAACCTTCTTTATTTTCATTTTCAAACAAAACAGTTCTATTTGTACCAATTTGATTTTCGTAAAAAGCTCTACGCTTCTTAACAGAAAGTCCACGTAACATTTTACTACGTTTACTTCTTACATTCTTAGCAACTTCCCCTTCCATAACAGCAGCTTCTGTATTGTCTCTTTCCGAATAGGTAAAAACGTGTAAATAAGAAATATCTAAATCATTTAAGAAATGATAGGTTTCTAAAAAATGCTCATCAGTTTCACCAGGAAAACCAACAATAACATCTACGCCAATACAAGCGTGCGGCATTACTTCGCGAATTTTATTTACTCTATCTACATACAACTCCTTCATATAACGACGCTTCATTTTCTTTAGAATCTCGTTACTTCCAGATTGCAACGGAATATGAAAATGTGGTACAAAAGCTCTTGATTTTGAAACCAAATCAATTGTTTCATTCTTTAGTAAATTAGGCTCAATAGACGAAATACGCAAACGCTCAATTCCTTCTACTTTATCTAATTTGGTAACTAAATCCAAAAAAGTATGTTCATGTTTTTTATTTCCAAATTCACCTTTTCCATAATCACCAATGTTCACGCCTGTTAATACGATTTCCTTAATTCCTTTAGCAGAAATTTCAGCAGCATTTTTCAAAACACCATCCATCGTATCGCTACGAGAAATCCCTCTAGCTAATGGAATTGTACAATAGGTACATTTATAATCGCAACCATCTTGCACTTTTAAGAAAGCACGTGTTCTGTCACCAAAAGAATAACTTCCTACATAGAAATCAGCTTCTTCAATTTCACAAGAATGTACTTCTCCCATGTCATTTTTAGCCAAATCATTTATATAATCGGTAATTTTAAATTTTTCGGTAGCACCTAAAACTAAATCTACACCATCTACCGCAGCTAATTCTTCTGGTTTTAATTGTGCATAACAACCCACAGCTGCTACAAATGCTTTATCATTAAGTTTGAGTGCTTTTTTTACAACTTGTTTAAATTGTTTGTCTGCATTTTCAGTAACTGAACATGTGTTAATTACATACATATCTGCTACTTCTTCAAAATCAACACGTTCAAAACCTTCGTCTTGAAAATTTCTCGCAATAGTTGAAGTTTCGGAGAAATTTAATTTACAACCCAAAGTATAAAAGGCTACTTTTTTCTTGTTTTCCATAAGTAATCTCCATTAATGAAATCGTTGTCAAAAAATGAAGACTGCAAAGATAGAATTAATTTGAAAAATAAAAAAAGAGAAGAATTTTAAATTAATAAAACTCCTCTCTTAACTTAACAAACCAAATTATAATATTGTAATTAGAAAGAAACCAATTACTGAATACAAGATAAGCAGTAATATTTCAAGTCTGTTTTTTTCGATGAAATTCATAATTATTTTTTTATAAATTTTTGAATACTTCTCTCATTATTTTCAGTTAAAACATCTAACATATAAATTCCTGAAATTAAACTTGAAACGTCGATTGATGTTTGATTTATTTGAGAATTACCTTGTCTTACTATTTTTCCATCAATTGAATAAATACTATAGTTAAAATTGTTTAAATCTGTATTTATATTTAGAATAGAAGATGTTGGATTTGGATAAATTTGAAAATCGACAGCTGAAAAAGATGTTGATGATAAAGTTGCATCTGTAAAACGTTGCATAAATATGTCGTAATCTCCGTTTGAAGTTACATATTGTGTTGCTGCATCAGGATTTAAATCTATAGTTCCTTGAAAGACACCAAATGTAAAAACATTAGCATTATTAATTAATATATCTTTAATCTCATCTTCATTACTACTGTCTAATTTTTTGGAATAAACATGTCCTAAAGCTGAATTTAGCTTAACCAAATAAGCATCGTATATTGAACCATTACTGCTGTTTATTACATTAGAAACTCCTGTAATATCAACATCCATTCCTCCTCTAAACTTTCCACCTATATAAATATCATTATTCACATCAATTTCAACTGCATTACAATAATTAGCACCTCCAGATTCAAATTGACCAGCTGCGACTAAATTTCTATTAACATCTAACTTCCAAATAAAAGTCACAAATCTTGAAGCTGAATTCAACACAAAAGAACCAGCAGGATTAAAATTCACATTTCCATTATAATTCCCAACAATAACTAAATCATTATTTGAATCAAGTACTAAGTCTGTAATTGAATTATCATTAGCCGATTGAAGAAAAGCAGACCAAACAAATGCACCAGAATTATCTAATTTAACTAAAAAAACATCTTTAGTTCCACTTATAGAAGTATTTGCATTCTCTGCAGCTCCAGGGTTCACATCTACATTGCCTTTAAAGTTCCCTCCTAAATACATATTCCCTGATGAATCAAAATCAATACCATAAACATATGATTCATCTGTACTGCCAGATAATGCATTAATATCTTTTACCCAAATAAACCCACCACTTGAAGGGTTAATTTTCATAACAAAAGCATTAACACCAATAGAGGTTAATTTACTAACTCCCGCATCAGGATTAAAGTCAACAGTATTTCTAAAAGAGCCAACTAAATAAGGAATATTTACTCCATCAAAAGCTATTTTTGTAGCTATATCGTTTCCTGTTCCTCCAATAGTTTTATGATAAGTATAAGTTCCTAAATTGCTTAGTTTCAAATAAAAAATATCAGTCCCTCCATTTGAAGTTGAAATATTAGTTCCACTACCAGGATTAAAATCAACAGAACCGCTAAAATCACCTGTTAAAAGTAACCCTGAAGTATCAGAAACTACAGATTTAGCTTCATCATTTCCTATTCCTCCAAAAGAAACTGCCCATAGATAATTGCCATCAAAATCAGTTTTTAAAACAAAACAATCCGTTCCGCCATTAGAAGTTAAATTATTAACTCCAGATCCTGAATTAAAATCAACAGTTCCTTGAAAAGAGCCTACAATATATATTCCTGTTGGATTTTTAGCAACTGCAGCAATATTATCTATCCCAGTTCCGCCTATAGTTTTTGCCCAATCAAAGGTTTGAGCATTCGTATTCGCTCCAAAAAAAACGAATATCGATAAGAGTAAAATTTGTTTCATAATTTTATTTTTTTAAGTTTTACTCTTCGAAAGTACCGAGTTTGCTCTATATAAAAAGTAGAGATTAATCGATGAGTGGTTTCATTTAATAAGTGTATGAATTTGTTTAATTTTTGAAACTTGGATTTTAAAAGATAATTGTACTTTTATCTCATCATTAAATTAAGGATTACTATGAAGCGATTTATTCCGTTTTTACTTCTTTTTGTAAACATAACTTTTGGACAAACAGAAAACGATTTACTAACAAAATTTCATCAGGATTTTGAAAAATATAACAATTATGTTTTACAACATGAAAATGATGTGGAAAATTCTGTTTTATATTTTGAACATTTAATTTCAAAAACTACAGATACTTATTTAAAAAATGCTTTACAACTTTATAAAGCTAAAGAAGAAAGAAGAATTGAACCAAAAAAAGCATTAGCAACTTTAGATAAAGTAAAACTATATTTAGAAAACAACAAAAAATATGAGCAGCTTCTTATGTTTTACAATACTATTTATGGGCGCATTGTTTTTGAAACACAGCAAAATTGCAAACTTGCAAATACAATTTACATTGAAAATATAAAATTACTTCAAACCATAAAAAAACCATATGAAGGTTGGAATATTATTTTTGAAACTAAAACTGGAATTATTAACACATTACTTTGTTTGCAAAAAGACCAAGAAGCTTTAGAATATTTAAAACAACTTGAAAATGAGATTAACCCAAAAACACAGCTAAAAGAATATTTATATGTATTAAGTGTTTCTGGATACATACACACAAAATTTGCAAATTATAAAGAAGGAGAAAACTATTTTAAAAAAGTAATTAATCTATTGGAGAACTCAAAAGATCATTTGGATAATTATTTAGCAGCATGTAACAATTTAGGACATATTTACAAAGTAACCGATAATGTAGAAGCTGGTATTGAAATCATGGAAAAAGCTTTATCTAAAGCAAAACAAATTAATGACACAAACAGCCTTTTATTAATTGAAAATAATCTTGGTTTTTTGTACATTAAAAAAGAACGTTATTCTGAAGCAGAAAAGTTAGGTTTAGATGTTGTTAAACAAGCAAATCAAAAACAATTTGAAATTCATCACGCAAATGGAAACCGCCTCTTAGGTACTGTTTATTATTATTTAGGAGATTATAAAAAATCGGAAGTGTATATTGATCAATCCATTGCTTTTTATAGAGATTTTAAAAACATTGAATTGCTTAGACAATCGTTAGATATAAAAAATAAACTTCTTATAAAAACGGAACAATTTGAAAGTGCCGAAAAAATTAATTCAGAAATAATAAGCTTATTAGATAGCGTAAGTTTAAATTCTAATGTGCAAAATTTACAGAAAAACTTAGTTGCATATGAAACAGAAAAAAAAGATAATGAAATTATAATTTTAAAACAAAAAGACGAAATCAGTAATTTTAAAATTGAAAAACAAAAGCAACACATTACTTCCTTATTTATTGCTATTTTAATAATTGGTGTGTTTAGTCTAATCATTTTTTTATATCAAAAGAAAATAAATACTATTCAAAATTTATCATTACGTTCAAAACTAACACGTTCACAGTTTAACCCGCATTACATTAACAATGCTTTCACCTCTTTACAAGCAACTTTAGTAGAAAATGATTTAGATGAAAAATTAATTGATTACACTTCTAACATTTCACGTTTTTCGCGATTATTATTAGAAAGCACTTTTAAAGACGAATGGTCATTATTTGAAGAAAAACAAATGATGGAAAACTATTTAAAAACACAATTACATCGATACGAAGGAAACTTTAAATATGCATTTACCAATACTTTTTCTGATAATGAATTACGTAATTATAAAATCCCAAGCGCATTAACCCAAACCGTTTTAGAAAATGCAATTGAACATGGAGGTTATCAGAATAATGAAAATGGGATAATTGAAATAATGATTGATAAAAATTCTAATAACGAATTAATAATAAAAATAAAAAACAACATCGTTGGCGAAGATTTGAAATCTACCAAAAAAGCAGAAAACGAACCTTCACGTGGATTAGAAATCACGAAACAACGTATGGATTTACATAGTAAAATTCATAAATTACCAACACATTTTGATTTTACTAAAAATGAGAATGTAGCATGTATTACTTTTACTTTACCACTTTTAAACCTATAAAATGAAAGTATTAATTTTAGACGACGATAATAAAATTAGCAATATGATTAAATCGCTTTTAGAAAAATATTTTTCTAAAAGCATAAAACAAATTGATACTGTTTCTAATGTAAAAGAAGCTATTGAAGCAATTAATGCTGAAAATTACCAATTGTATTTATTTGATATCCATTTGGGAAAAGAAACTAGTTTTGAAATTTTTAATCAAATAGAAAAAACAAAATCAAAATTAATATTCATAACCGGACATGAAAAATATGCTATAAACGCAATCAAACAAGATGCTTTAGATTATATTTTAAAACCAATAAACATTCAAGAATTCAAAGACGCAATCGAAAAAGCAATTCATCAAATTACTAAAGAACAAAAATCTGGTAGTGCAAATCAGTTTTCAATAAAACAAGAAAACTCTTTAATGCTAAAAGCACTTGAAAGTATTAAGTTAGTAAAACTAAATGAGGTTGTTTATTTAGAGGCAAGTGGACCATATACAGATGTGTATTTAACAAATGGCGAAAAAATCACAGTTACCAAGCACCTAAAAGATTTTGAAAATAAATTAGAAAACACAGGTTTTTTTAGAGTACATAATTCATTTATTATTAACACTTTAAAAATGAATGGAATTCACAAAAAGGATGGTCTAACAGTTGAAATGAATAACAAGAAATCAATTGTAATTTCAACTAGGCGAAAAGAGGATTTTATGGACTATCTTGAAAATTACCTTGAAATTTAATTTATTGTAACATTTTAAGAATTACTGCGTATAATTATTAAACTACTGAATTATGGCTGGAGAAGGTTCAATGGCTGGGGCGACAACAAGTTTAAAAAACAACAAAGCGCTTCGAAAAGTAGACCGTAGTAAATGGAAAAATTATTTAGGCTCTAATAAAGTTGATACTAAAACACTTGGAAGAATAAGCCCTAGGAAACTGCAAGAACTAAAACTATTATTAAAAAGAAAAAACAGAATAAACAAAACGATACAAATCATTTCAATTATTCTGTTTCTTATTGACTTTATTTTAGCTATTTGGTATTTGGACAAATCGTCCTATTAACTTATTCCTTTCTCCATTTTTTAGACTCTTCAAAAACATGTTCAAGTATTTTTTCATCTTGTTCTGTAAATTCAACATGACGGCGGCTCATTACCACTTTCGCCACTTCAAAAGCTTTTTTAGTTAAATAAGTGGTAAAACCAGAAGCTCCACCCCAAGAAAAACTAGGAACAAAATTACGTGGAAACCCAGAACCAAAAATATTTGCAGAAACTCCAACTACAGTTCCTGTATTGAACATAGTATTGATTCCGCATTTAGAATGATCACCCATCATAAGTCCGCAAAACTGCAAACCAGTTCTTGCAAAACCTTCTGTTTCATAGCTCCATAAACGAACTTCTTCGTAATTATTCTTTAAGTTAGAATTATTAGAGTCGGCTCCAATATTACACCATTCGCCTAAAACTGCATTCCCTAAGAAACCATCATGACCTTTATTTGAATATCCAAATAATACTGAATTATTTACTTCTCCTCCTACTCTACAATGAGGTCCAACAGTTGTTGCTCCGTAAATTTTAGAAGCTAATTTCACTTGCGCTTCTTCACATAACGCAAAAGGCCCACGAATAACAGAACCTTCCATTATTTCAGCATTTTTACCAATATAAATAGGTCCGGTTGAAGCATTTAAAGTAACAAATTCCAACTTAGCTCCTTCTTCTATAAAAATATTTTCGGGAGCAATTACATTAACCGATTTTGGAATTGGTTCTGATATTCTATCATTTGTTAGCAATTCGAAATCCTCTCGAATGGCTTCGTCATTTTTTGCAAAAATATCCCAAGTATTCTCAATTCGAAGTACATATTCATTGAATTCAATTAAATCATAAGTATCAAAATCAACTTCCTCTTGGGTATCATTCGTATAAAAAGCTATAATTTCTTCACCGCTTAAAATCGCTTGATTTTGTTTTAAATTCAAAATCATTTCAACTAAAATCTCGTTTGGAAAAAAAGAAGCATTAATCATTATGTTATTCTCTAATTCAACCATTGGAAATTTTTCCATTAAATACTCCTCAGTCAAAGTAGACGTAGTAAAGCCTAAATGGTTTTCCCATTTTTCTCTTATAGTTAAAATACCTACACGAATATCAGCCACTGGCCTTGTAAAAGTAAAAGGTAATAACGCATTACGAACAGTTCCGTCAAATAAAATATAGTTCATTTTTATAGTATCAAGGTTGAAAGTACCAAAGTTACAAAGTAATAACTAAAAATTATAAAAAGTTACAACATAAAAAAACCACGCAAATTGCGTGGTTTTATATGGTATATAAAAATTCGATTATTTTTTATCGAATTTTGCATATTTAGTTTTGAATTTATCAATACGTCCTGCAGTATCGATAAGTTTAGATTTACCAGTGTAAAAAGGATGAGAAGTTCTAGAGATCTCCATTTTGTATACTGGATACTCTACACCTTCGTGCTCAATAGTTTCTTTTGTTTCAACAGTAGACTTAGTAATAAAGATATCTTCGTTAGACATGTCTTTAAATGCAACTAATCTGTAATTTTCTGGGTGAATTCCTTTTTTCATCTTGTATTTCTTTTTTATTGATGGCTATAAACCGTTCTGATGCTTTCTCATTTTATTGAAAAAGGTATAAACGTCTATAACTTTTTAGTTTATAATCTTTTATTTTGAGAATGCAAATTTACATTTAATTTTTAAATTACA
>Ga0102814_10000162_pt1 | contig 47687 bp, 42 predicted proteins | sample ColrivemetaGS741_FD_79112 | JGI IMG/M metagenome (GOLD analysis project Ga0102814, IMG submission 79112) | Estuarine microbial communities from the Columbia River estuary - Flood tide ETM metaG S.741 | ecosystem: Environmental > Aquatic > Marine > Intertidal zone > Estuary | place: USA...
CCATTTGATATCAATTCCCTTAAAAATATTTCCTGATCAGAGTACAGGAATTTTTTAATCAGTGGAAATATATCATTTGATCTTACATCAATTTGTCCTTTTTGCATGTTAATCTTTTTCTTTTCTTTTTATCAAATGACGTACCACATGGAAATAGCTGACAATTTGACCTGATAATGGGTATTAACAGACACTTTTTGTCAATTTAGGAGTCAGTAAAGCAGTTGACATGAAGGCAAAAGTCACATATAAGTGCTTTTGAAAACAACGGAATTATTTGATTTTACAATTGCTGGTTGTCAAATGCCAGTGCTTTTTCTTTGAGCCTTTTGAGAAATGGGGATGCAAAAATAAATTCCTGAAGGTATTTATTATCGGCATTGATCACACTATCCTTGGAACCTGTCCAGGCCATTTTGCCTTGATTCAGCAACAAGATATTTTCACCGATCTCCATAACTGAGTTCATGTCATGCGTATTGATCACAGTGGTGATGTTGATCTCCCGGGTTATATCCTTGATTAATTCGTCAATTACCAAAGCCGTTTTGGGATCCAGTCCGGAGTTGGGTTCATCACAAAACAAATATTTTGGATTGAGTACGATGGACCTTGCGATCCCAACCCGCTTTTTCATTCCCCCGCTTATTTCAGAAGGAAATTTTTTGTTTGCATTTTCCAATTCAACCAGCTCCAGACAATAATCGATCCGCTCTTGCTTCTCTTTTTCTGTCTTATTTGTGAACATATCCATTGGAAAACGGACATTATCCTCTACACTCATTGAATCAAAGAGCGCGGATCCCTGAAACAGCATCCCCATTTGCATCCGCATGGCCCGCATTTCTTTTTTATTCAATCCACTAAAATTGGTGTGATCATACCAGATCTCTCCTGCACTTGGTTCCAGTAATCCAACGAGTATCTTGAGCATAACGGTCTTACCAGCTCCACTTTGTCCTATGATAAGATTGGTCTTGCCCTGTTCAAAAATAAAATCAATTCCTTTCAGGACATCGGTATCACCGAATGACTTAAATATATTTTTTGCTTTAATCATTAGCTCTTTTTTTTGATTATACCATTAAAGTTGCAATGATATAATCTGCGACCAATATCATGATATTACTATATACTACTGCATCTGTTCCTGCCTTCCCCAGGGCAATACTCCCCGCTTTTACAAAATAACCATGATACGATGATATGGTAGTTAATATAAAAGCAAACACCACAGCCTTAACAACCATGATCCATACATTATAAGGAAGGTGAAAACTAGTTAAACCTTTCAAAAATTCCGCTGTAGTAAAACTTCCTGTTATGGTTGAGATCATAAATCCGCTTCCAATACTTAAGGCTGATGCCAGAATTACCAGCATGGGAATCGTTAAAAGTGCTGCGATCAGTTTTGGCTGAACAAGATAGGAAGCTGTATTTACCCCCATGATCTCCATGGCATCTATATGTTCTTTTTGTCTCATCCCGCCTATTTCAGCAGCAATATTGGAACCGATCTTTCCTGCCAGCACGAGACTGGTAATAGTTGGAGCCATTTCGATGATCACAAGGTCTCTGAGAATATACCCTACATACCATTTTGGAACCAATGTTTCTCCCAACTGATAGGATAGCTGAACAGCCGTTACCGCTCCTATAAAAGCAGAAATGATAAAAACGATCTTCAACGAACCGATTCCGATCTGATCCATCTGTCGGATGGTCTCTTTATAATACATCGACATTTTTTCCGGACGGGAGAACACGGTTCGCATCCACATAAGATATTTCCCGAAATGAAAAAGCATACGTTTTATCATGATCAAATATTTATTGGAATACAAATGTACTCGTCAATGCGAATATAACAAGCATTCAATCCAATACTAAGACCTATCTGTTTTTATTTTTTCTCCGGAATCACCCGTTCTGACAATATGATCGGGATTTTAAAACAATTGATTAATTTGCATCTTAATAATTGATTCATTCGAAAAAACAAAATATGAACGCAATCATCACAGGTGCCAGTAAAGGAATAGGAAAGGCGATCGCTTTGGAAATGGCATCACATGGGGTCAATCTGATCCTTTCAGCCAGAAATATCGACTTCCTGGAAACTGCAAAAAAGGAATGTCAGAATCTAAATCCGGATATTCGCGTAGAATTATTCCCGGCTGACCTAAGCATAAAAAATGAGGTTTTGGCATTGGGCAATTTCTGTAACAGTGTTTTCGCTCAAAATGACATACTCGTTAATAACGCGGGCGTTTTTATACCGGGCACGGTTCATGAAGAAGATGATGGTATCCTTGAAAAAATGATCAATACAAATCTATACAGTGCCTACCACCTTACGAGAGCCATATTACCAGGAATGTTAAAGCAGAAGAAGGGACATATTTTCAACATTTGTTCGACAGCCAGCATATATGCCTATCCAAATGGAGGATCCTACAGTATCTCAAAGTTTGCCATGTATGGAATGACAAAGGTACTGCGGGAAGAATTAAAAGATAAAGCGATCCGTGTCACAGCGATCCTGCCTGGCGCAACCTGGTCCGACTCCTGGAAGGGGGTAGACTTACCCGAAGACAGATTAATGGATGCCGGGGATATTGCAAAAACGATCTGGAGTGCGTATACATTGAGTGATAATGCGGTTATCGAAGAACTGGTTATCCGTCCTGTTGAAGGGGATCTTTAGTAAACTTATGGATTATACTATTTGTAAAATTTAATTGATCTCCGGAATAACGGGACAATCATCGATTAATATTCGACTTACATAGAAGTGAATTGATTTATAAAAAGGGATGACTTATTTTTATAAAAATAAATATTACAGTATGAAAAAAGGGATGGAATACAGGCTTCAATTGGGTGAAATCATAAATTTGAAAGCCAATTTTTTCGAAAAAACATTGCGGATGAGCTATACGGGCGAATATGCTACCGGAAGATATTCCATAGCATTGATAAGCACAACCGGGAACAATTCCTATGCTTACAACCTATATTTCGTTGCAAACCAAAAAGAGATAGTGCTCCCTTATGGTACATTGGCAATAATTGAAGTGGATGAACAAAGCCTGTATTTTATGTACAGGCCTAAAGCTTAAGCCAATTAATTACTAGCTATTTTCAGCCTTTTTGATATTCTTTTTCTTAGGTCTGCTGTTGCCATTAGAACCTTTGATAATTTTTCCTCTTTTAGTTTTTCTATCTCCTTTTCCCATTTTTTACTTTTTTAGAGGCGCAAAAATAAATAAAATAGCCAATTAACCCTATTTTTTTGCAAAACTTAGTTTAATTAGTTTCGATTTTAGAGAAAAAACATATCTTTGCGCCTCACTTTTTGAAAGTTCTTTGTCATGGATTATCTGGATCAATTTGGAATACCAGTTTACGGTATACAATATGGTGAACATAAATACGAGTTTGATATCGACGAAACTTTTTTTAAATGTTTCGAAGACAGCCCAATACAGGGCGGTAAATATAAGGCTATTGTTGTTTGTGACAAAAGGGAAAATGAGTTTTTGCTAAGTACCAGGATCGAGGGTTACTTTGAGTCCCCTTGTGATCGTTGTTTGGCTGAAATTGAGGTTTCTTCGTCCATTGAAAAAATGGTCTGGATAAAATATAGTGATCAGAAGCATCCGGTAGGTACGGATGAGGATTACATCTACATCGATGAATCCGAACATATCTATAATGTAGCTGATTTCATATTTGAAATGATCGTTCTTTCGATTCCGATGGTAAGAGCCTATGATTGTGAGAACGACCCCAATCCTAAATGCGACTTTAAGGTTTTATCTTATTTGCAGCAGGACGACAATGACGACTATAAAGGTGACAGCAATAATATAGCTGACGAATTTAAAAAACTAAGAAATTTATAAACTTTAGCAATGGCACATCCAAAAAGTAAGATTTCCAAGCAGAGGAAAAGAAAAAGAAGAACGCATAAGAAGGCGCAAACTCAGCAGATAAATATCTGCAAACATACAGGAGAAGCTCACTTGTACCACCATGCGTATTATCATGATGGAGATTTGTACTACAAAGGCAATAAGATAATTGAAGCTGAGGAAGGCGTACTCGACCTTTAGACTCCTCAAACCGAACAAGAATTATAAGAGCTCCCTCCTGATAACCAGGCTGCGGAGCTTTTATTCGTTATATACTTCCGACCTTAAACCTAATTTGAAGTGAAAAAAATAATAAACTCCAAGCATGCGCCAGCGCCGGTAGGTCCCTATAATCAGGCTATCCTGGCAGGTGACACATTATACATCTCCGGACAGATAGCGATAGATGCCTCCAAGGGCGAGATCGTCAATGATTCGATCGAAAACGAGACAAAACAAGTCCTGGAGAACATCAAACATATTCTGACCGAAGCAGATATGACGCTGAACAATATTGTAAAATGTTCTGTTTTTGTTTCAGATATGAAGAATTACTCCAAGATCAACGAAATATATCTGTCTTATTTTGGAGAAGACAATGCGCCAGCCAGAGAACTGGTTGAAGTAGCCGCCCTGCCTAAATATGTAAATGTTGAGATTTCTGCTATTGCAGTAATTCTAAAATAAAAGCAGATATTAGCAATCAAAATACAAATCATGAATAAAGAAGTACTTTCAGCTATCCAACCAACGGGAGACATGCATTACGGAAACTATTTCGGTGCTGTAGAAAATTGGGTGAGACTCCAGGAAAATTATAATTGTGCCTTTGGCGTAGTGGATTATCATGCCATGACCATGCCGTATGATCACAAAAAACTCAGGAACAATACCTGGGAACTGATCACCAATCTGGTCGCTGTAGGTGTGAAAGTTGAAAATCTTTTTATTCAATCACTGATCCCTGAACATACTGAATTGTCATGGATCCTGAATTGTTTTACTTCCTATGGACAATTGACCAGGATGACCCAGTTCAAAGATAAAAGCGCAAAAAGCAAGGAGGATTCGAATGAAGGATTCATCTCCTCAGGCCTTTTGAATTACCCGGTATTGCAAGCAGCTGACATCTTATTATACCGGCCAAAATACGTTCCTGTTGGAAAAGATCAGGAACAGCATCTGGAATTGACACGTAATATTGCGCAGCGGTTCAATAATCAAATGAACACAGAATACCTTCCGATCATCGAAGCATTGTTTACACCTGCTTCTAAGATCCGTTCAACAGCGGACCCATCTAAGAAGATGAGTAAAAGTGCCGGCGAAAAACATTATATCAGTGTTTTTGCGGATGAAAACAGACTAAGAAAACAGATCAGGTCTGCTGTAACAGACACGGGTGAACAAACAGCAGGTGTGATGAGTTCAGGTGTTGAAAATTTATTTGGCTTATTAAAAGCTGCAGGAGATACAGAGGCACACGAAAGCCTGATGGCGGATTATAACGGTGGAAATTTGAAATACGCAGATCTGAAAGAGGCTGTTGCCAATGGCCTGGTCAGCATGAGTAATGAGTTCAATGAGAAAAAAGCTTTACTCAACGCAGATAAAAAGAATCTGAAGAATCAAATCAAACAGTCTTCCTATGAGATCCGCAAAATTGCGCAGGAAACCATAAAAGGTGTTAAAGATTTAACTGGTCTTTTGAACGTACGTTTCTAAGATTAAAACAATTTGGAATAGCTTTCTTACTATTCCTCTTTCCCTGAAGCTTTTGTTTCACTCAAGGCTGTTTTTTGTTCTGCAACCGGCGTTTCTGTCTTTTTGTCTTCACCGGCGAAGAAACTTCTGTGAAACAACAAGAGACTAACCGTTCCTACTGATATTGCTGCATCAGCTATATTGAAAACCGGTTGAAAAAACCGAAATCTGTCTCCGCCCCAGAATGGAAACCATTCCGGTAAAACCGTATCAATCATCGGAAAATAAAACATGTCGACGACTTTCCCGTGCAGGAAACTTGCGTATCCCCCACCTTCAGGGAACATTTCTGCAACCATACCATGATATTTAGGCGTTTCTGAAAAAATCATTCCATAAAAAGCACTGTCGATCATATTTCCGAGGGCGCCGGCCAGAATAAATGCAAAGCTGATAACCAAAGAAAAACTTGCTTTTGCCTGAATGATCTTGCCTACCAGATAGATCAGGAATCCGATCATCACCAATCTAAAAACACTTAAGATCAGTTTTCCCCATTCGCCACCAAAGGTCATTCCAAAAGCCATACCTTCATTTTCCACAAAATGGATCTTTGCCCAGGACAACCCAAGAATATCAAATCCATCTCCGTATGGCAGGGTGGTTTTTATGTAAATCTTCAGCCATTGATCCAGGAACAATAAAACCAAAACCACTAAAATTACTAATATGCTCTTTTTCAAAATGATTGCTTTTAATAATGCTTAATCAAACTATCAGAATCCTGAAATTTATTATTTAACCGCTTCTTCGGATTCACTTATTTCACAATTCCCTTTTGCACATGCTGAAGATCCACAAGAAGGATTCACAAAAGCATGTAAAGTTATGAAACTACCGATGATGTATAAAATGATCGAATCATCATGGGTTGCCTCATATAACACCACCGTACCGATAACCAATCGCAGCACCCTTATCAAATTCCAATTTTTTAACACAGGAAATATTTTATTTTAAATAATGGATATTAAAATACCCTTTGTTTTAGATCGCAAAAATATCAATTTTTTAAAATGTGAACGTATTTCGGAGTAATTACTGTATTCGGTTTATACCAGTAGTGGATTTTCGGCGATAAAAAGATGAAAATTAGCTAATTCTGTAAAAATGCCACCGGGTATTGAATAACTAATACAATTTGCTTTTCTTTGTGAAAATTTTGCGCAATGAATAATATTAGGATAACAAAGCAATTTGATTTTGAGGCAGCGCATGCCCTGGAAGGGTATTATGGTAAATGCAAAGACATTCACGGCCATTCATATCATCTGAAAGTTACTGTGCTTGGAAAAGTGCATTTAGGGGCTGATAAAGTCGAAGAGAGCATGGTTATGGATTTTACGGATCTGAAAAAAATAATCAAAGGGGAGGTTATAGATCTGTTTGATCATAAACTTGTTTTGAAGGACGATTCGAGATTCAGGGGTATTGAAAAAAACAATGAAAGAGTTTTATATGTGGCTTATCAGCCAACTTGTGAAAATATGTTGCTCGATATCGTGATGCGGATCAAGGACAAAATGCCAGAAGGCGTTACATTATTCAGTGCTTTTCTGAGAGAGACTCCCAGAAGCTATGCTGAATGGTTTGCTTCCGACCAATAAAAATTACAAACTGATTCAATTTAGCAATCAGGTTTAAAAAAGAAAAACCCTGTACATTTAAATGTACAGGGTTTTCTTTTTATGCTTATAACAGAAATGAACTGTTTAGCTATTGCATAAGCTGTCTACCAGTCCTTTTGCTGTTTCATGTCCCAATTCTGCTGCTTTTTGTATATCCTTACAAGCGGCATCGTTATTCTCTAATTTTTGATAAGCTCTGCACCTGTTGTAATAAGAATCCGCATTCATTGGATCCAGTTCCAGGGACTGATTGAGGTCCGCAAGTGCCTCTTCAAATTTATCAATTTTTAACTTTGCATTTGCACGCATCACAAACCAATTCGGATCATGCTCCTCATTATTATCCAATAATGAATTATAATCTGCGATACAAGCTTCAAAATCTTCAGTTGAATAATATGCTACCGCTCTTTTTTCCATAGGTTTTGGATCACTTGGGTCGATCTCCAGAGCTTTTGTATAAAAAGGTATTGCAGCTGCATAGTCATTCTCAGATGCTTTTATTACCCCGCAATAAAATGGACCATCCGTATCTTTTGGTTTCATCTCTGCATATTTTGTAAAGTCAGCAAAACTTTCTGTCAATTTATTTTGCGTCAGGTATAGTTTGGCTCTGGCGTTTAGCGCATTCACATAGCTTGGCTTTAATTCCAGCACTGTTGAATAGTCTGCGATCGCATTGTCTGCGTAATCCATTCTCTGATGCGTTTGTGCTCGTCTGAAATGTGTCAGATATTGACCTGGTTTTAATTCGATTGATTTATCAAAATCAGCGATAGCCTCTTCATATTTCTTTAGCTTAACATAACTTGCGCCTCTGTTTGTAAAGGATTTTTCATGTTCAGCATCCAGGCCTATTGTATTTGTGAAATTTAAAATTGCTTCTTCATAATCCTTACTCTTATAAGCACAATAAGCTTTATAATAGTGTGCATTTACATTGTCTGCTTCAATCTCTATCACTTTTGTAAAATCAGCCATGGCCTCTTTGTAAGCCTTACTGTTATATCTGGCCAAACCCATATAATAATACGCTTTTGCAAACGATGGATCTTTTTCTGTTGACTGTGTAAAAACGGTAATTGAACCGGCGTAATCCTTGGCTTTGTACTTTTTTACGGCTTCATTGAATAAATTAATAGCTTCATGTTTGTCTTCTTCACTTTGGGCATTGATTTGAAATTGACTTGCTGAAAACAACATCAATACAAGTAATACCCTTGTTACGATCTGCATAATTGATAATTTTTTTAATAAATTAAATTAGATAAATTTGTTCATCTACTTTATTGCAACCACCTTCCTAAGCCAATTGTTTTCAGTTTTGAACAAAATTAAGAAGTACAAAGCAAACAAAAATGTGTTGAAAATCAAAATTTCCCACACTTCGGGTAAGTATTCTCTAACAAGTAAATTGATCCAGTAGAAAAGTAATGACAATAATATATAATAACTGATCCGCCCAATGTTATAGGGAATCGGGAAGAATCTCTTTCCTATTAAATACCCTGCAACCATCATACTTGCATAACAGAAAAATGAGGCCCAGGCCGCTGCAATAGTTCCTATCTTCGGAATAAAAATAAAATTAATCAACAACGTGATTATAGCTCCACCAATAGAAATAAATGCGCCTATGGATGTTTTATCCTTTAATTTATACCAGATAGAAATATTATAATACAATCCCAAAAAGATATAACTCATCAGAAGAATTGGCAAAACATAAGTATCTGCCCGGTAATTGGGACCAAGAAATAAAACGAATATATCCTTATACAATAAAACACCGAGGAAGAATATACTGCCAAATAAGGCAAAAGCCCGAGCCGTGACAGCATATAGTTCCGGTGAATCCTTTCGGTCTGAAGAACTAAAAAAGAAAGGTTCGGCTGCATAGTTAAATGCAACTGTGAATAAATTCATGATCAGAGCCAATTTTGCTGCGGCACCATAAATTCCGGCAGCGATCAGGTTTTCCTGAATCCCCGAACCATATATATATTTGATAATTGGAATTGAAAAACTCTGGTTGATCACCCCGGAAGCGGCTACCAAAGTTAATGGCAGACCGTACCACATCATTTTTTTCCAAAAGCTAAAATCAAGCTTCAGGTTTATTTTCATAAACTGAGGAACCAACAAGATCAAAACTGCTGCTGAAGCGATCAGATTGGATATGAAAACGTAGTCCAGCTGAAGATCAGGATTATAGAATGTAATGTATTCCCCATAACCATTGTCCATCATATAAGGACAAATATCAAGGAAAAACACGACCAGAATAATTGTAAAAATCGTATTGAATATTTTGTATACAGCAAACCGGATGGGGCGCTTCTCCAGTCTGTATCTGGCAAAAGGTATAGATGAAATGGCATCAATGCCAATGATCGCAGCAAACCAATAGATATATTCCTGCTTGTCCGGATAATACAACCAAGCTGCGATTTCGTCCGCCATTAAAACGAACAAGCCTGTAAAAATCAGAGTGGTCGTTAATATAGACGTTGTTGAGGCTGAAAAACTCTTTTCCAGATCGCCTGATTTTCCGGTTGCAAACCTAAAAAATGAGGTTTCCATTCCATATTTATACAATACCAATAATATGGCAGCATAAGCATACAGGTCGAGGTAAATACCATAATCTTCCTGCGCAGTAAATTTATACGTCAGGTAAAAGGTAAAAATGACATAATGGAGTACCCTCGGCAGAATATAACTCATACCATAGATCATGGTCTCCCCTGCTAGTTTTTTAAAAACGGACATTTTATTGTAACTATCTAATGTTTTTCGAGAAAATTATGAACAATGAGCAGCAAAACAGATGCAATGAAACCATTCATTAATTCTGTTTTAAACAGCAACTCAAAGATAATAGAATATTCGGAATCAATTTCGGATGAAATACGGATGGCAAATAAAATTATACAACGTTTAATTATATATTTTATTGTACTCTAAGATTACTTTATTTCAATATTTCATATATAAACTTAAATTATCCGTGAATCTTTCCAATAAAGAGAATCTCAGTCGAGGAAAAGTGTTTGTATAGTTTGATATACAAATCATTTCAAATAATATTTAGGCCATTATATCCTTTAGCTTTTTCATTAATCATTACATTTGAGCCAACCGAAAATAATAAAAATGCAAATAAGATCTCTTATTACGGATATGCTGGACCGGGTGAATATTGAACCGGGAACCAATATGGATTTGGCCATCAATTTTATAATTCACGGTGCTGATGCAACGGATGAATTTCAGGTCCGCGCCAAAGGTTCGCAAATAGAAATGCATGGCGAATTGGCTGAGTCTCCAATGGCGGTCATCGATGCAAGCGAAAAAACACTTCAGTCCATCCTTGATCTTGGCATTGATCCGGTTGAACTTCTGATGAAGCTGACCATTCCTTCTGAAGCTGAAAAATTTAAGATTCCGGAAATAGAAAGTTCTTTATACGTCGAAACCGGAACAACAAATGGCTATCCGATACTTTTCAAAATTCATACAGCTGGCGAAAAGCTCTACATTACTGAAGGTGAATCTTTTGACAATGATATTGAAATCAAAATAAAGCCTTCATTCCTACCAAAGCTCATTGAAGGCGACGTCAATTTGGCGATGGCCCTATTAACTGGAAAAATCAAAATAAGTAACAAACGTGATCTGTTCCAACTTTTGACCAAATTAGGCTTGACGTTTTAATTAAAATCACTTATCTTGGTGTTTAGCAATTATTAATTCACCAAAGTAGCGTTTCAATGAGAAAGGTATTAATTCCCACAGATTTTTCGAATAGTTCCAAAAATGCCTACCATTACGCTCTGCAATTATATGGCAATACGGAAACAAGTTTTGATGTCGTCCACATTTATCATACTTCCTTTGATCCGAGTCAACCGACTGTACTTGACTTTTCACTGGGCATTGATAAAATAAAAAAAGAAAACGTAGAAAAGTTTATTAAGGACATACCAGAACCAATCCAAAAAGGTTTGGACAAAAAACAAAATATTAATGGCAAAGTTGTCATGGGTTTTGCATCGGAACAATTGATCTCCTTGTCAAAAGCATATGATGTCATCATAATGGGGACCACTGGTGCGCATAAACTGGCAGATAAGATCTTCGGAACCATTTCACTTGAAGTATCCAGAAAAGCCCATTGTCCGGTTTTTTTGATTCCGGATTATTCTAAGTTCATTTCATTTAAGAACATTGTATATGCCTGTGATTTTGAAGGAATAAATGCATCCATTCTGGAAAAGATCGTAAATTTTGCAGGCAGGTTTAAATCGCAGGTGCATTTTATCCATGTATCTATTGAAGATGTCAATTTAGATATTGGCACTTCTATCCAAAAAATGAACTTTCCGATTAACTATTCTACACAAACTATTAAATCAGCATCTGTTTCTGAAGGATTGAACAATTTTGTCGAAAAAAACGGCATCGAATTGTTGATCATGGCCACGAAGAAAAGGAATTTCTGGGAACAGATCATACACAATAGCATCACAAAGAAAATGGCTATCAATAGCCAGATACCGCTTCTAGTTTATCATGAGTAAACCGATATTTTCATACAAATTCAATCTTTAATAAGTAATAATTATTTTAATACGATGAAACAAGTTTTTCAAAGTCTCTTTTTACTATCTACATTTTGTCTGATCCTGTTCACGTCCTGCAAAGATCAGGCAAACACGAATCAAGATAACAGTTCAACCCAATCAGAAAATCCAAGCTTAAAGACAGGGCCGTTAAACCAGGAAGAGCAGGCACATTATCTCTCATTAGGAAAATCCATGGCCGAATCAACTTTTCAGGTTATGAGCGCCAACCTAAAGGAAGCCCTTGCAAATGGTGGAGTCCAGGAAGCCATTTCATATTGCAATGTGGTTGCCCTGAAAATAACAGACAGCCTTTCAGTAGCGAATGATGCCACCATAAAAAGAACCAGCCTGAAACTTAGAAACCAGGAGAATAAACCGAGTGAAGACGAACTGGATATTTTGAATAAGTACACATCTAGCCTTGAAAAAAAATTAGAGATTGATCCATTCGTTGTTCCATTTGGCGACGATTCAGTAAAGTTTTATGCCCCCATTTATGCAAAAGACCTGTGTCTTACCTGCCATGGCATAGTGAACGAGACTTTGCAACAAAATGATCTGGACTTTATCACAGAATTGTATCCGGATGACATGGCAATTGGATATAAAAACGGAGATCTGAGAGGGATCTGGAGCATAAAAATGTTAAGAAACTGGTAAAACAGAATCAGAAATTACATTTTTTACCTGACCATCCGACTTTTCCATTCATATTTCAATGGGATCATTGCTCTAATGCCTACGATCAAATAATATACAGGGTAAAAAGCCATAGATAAAAGCAGGTAAGCTAGATTGAACGTCACGTCATAGTATTTGCCTATTCTGCGTAAAAAGGAATAGTCGATAAGTCCTTTGAGTAAAAACAAAGCGAACAACAAGCTGAAATAATATGAATCGGTCAAACTCAGGATTGCGGTTAATAAAATCATCAGGTTGGCAAGAAAAACCAGAGCCGCGACTAGTTGTATCTTTCTGTCCGTGTAGGCTTTTGTTTTGCCGGCCCATCTGAATCTTTGTTCAAAAAAACCGGACCAGTCTGATTCAGCAAATGTTTTGACTGAAGCAGCCGGGTTTTTCAAAAAGACAACTTTTTCTTCATCTTCAGCTGCAGCCATGTGGATCAGAAACATGTCATCACCCGAAGCATAAGCATTTTCATTTTGTTGAACAATACCATCTCTCCATTTTCTGTCATAACTCATGTTGGCCCCATTCGCCATATGATGCAAACCCGACTCTATACCTGCACCTGTTACCCCCATGGTTGAGATAAAATCATACATTTGAAAGTGCCTGATAAATCCATCTTGCGCAAATATTAAAACCGGTGCGGTGGCAAAAATACTTGAACGGGATTGAAAACATTCAACATGGTGACTGATCCATTTTGGACCGACGAGGGTATCTGCATCTGTATGTATGATCAGTCTGCCCTTTGCTCTCTGCAAGGCATAATTAATACCCTCCTTTTTATAGGAATTAATGTTTTTACCCTGAAGGTGATCTTCCAGTTCCAGAATTTGAAGATTGTCTTCGGACATAGCCTGCAATAAAGCCACTGAATCGTCCTCTGAATGGTCATCAACGTAAATGATCTCAAACATTTCCTTCGGATAATCATTATGGGTGATACTCCGAATACAAGTCACCAGTCTCTCCGCTTCATTTCTCCCTATGATAATTACACTTACGCTTGTATTGGCCCTGAAGACTGAATTAAAAGCATCCGGGATCCTGCTCCACGAAAAATGGTAAAATCCGATCAGGATACCATAAAATGATAATACGACAAGGGATGTAATGATCCAGAGCATTCAAACAGGGTTTAGCTACTTTTGTCTTTTGATTTTGGATTTTTCAGTTTCAAACAGATCGAGTTTTTCATCGACTATTTCAAAATCACTGAATTTCTCCGGTTCCTTTTCTTCCGGGATGCCAAATTTCTTTTTTGTTCGGCGGATACGCCAATTCATAAAAGCATTTACAAAAAGGCCTCCGGTTAGAATTGGAAAACCAATAATGGAAAGCACAACGATGAGCACTGCATATAGAAAATTTGTCCTGAATAATTTCCAAACCCATTTAGCGAAATTGATCACAACTTTATAGTCAAAAATCAATGTCAGGATCAATAATACAGGACTTAACCAATAGAGCAGACTAAATAAAGTTCTGACCATAAAAAATAACAGGATCAGGACCACAAAAAGAATGACCAAACCATACCATCCGTTTTTTCGTCTGGCATTATTAAAAAAGAATTGTTGTTCTCCCATAGTTACAAAACATATTTTTGATCAAAGTATTACGTACAATGCAAAATAGCGATATAATTTGGACGAGTGCAAGTAAAAATCAGATGAATTTTGTCTTGTCCGGATGATTTACAACATCCCTTCATCTCTGAAACTAAAATAATCATGATCCGTTAAAATCAAATGATCCAGCAGATCAATATCCAGATACGATGCTGCATCATTGAGTTTTTTTGTAAGAACTATATCACTTTGCCCGGGGGATTTATTACCAGAAGGATGGTTATGTACTAAGATGATCCCACTTGCTAGGTGATCCAGGGCTTTCTTAAAAACAATTTTGGCATCCACGACCGTACTGCTGACCCCTCCGATGCTCACCAGCTGCATGTCGATCAATACATTTCGCCGATTGAACAGCATGATCCAGAATTCTTCGATTCTCTTGTCCTGCAGCATGGGTGCGATCAATTGGTAGGCATCTTTACTCGATTTGACAGACTTCTTTTTTTCAGTTCCGGTATGTTGTCTCCTTTTACCAAGTTCCAGCGCTGCTTTTATAATAATCGCTTTCGCCTGACCGATGCCCTTAAATCGCTCCAGATCTAAAATGGTCATTCTGCCTAATTTTGACAGGTCGTTTTCACATGCCATCAATATTCGCTTGGATAATTCAACTGCTGTTTCTTTTGCAGAACCAGATCCGATCAGGATGGCTATCAATTCTGCATTGGACAGCGCTCTTTCTCCTTTAAACAGCATTTTCTCTCTGGGACGATCATCTTCCGCCCAGGATTTTAGTGTAGAGTGTATCATAAAATGACTTTAGGTTTAAAATGGAAACCGGACCAACAAATGGTATTTGTTGATCCGGTTATTATTTTTGCTAAAGTTAAGCGGTTCAAATGATCAATGCAAAGTGGATTAGATTTTTTCCAGAGAATCCGAAATATCTTTTTGCAGATCTTCGATATCTTCTACCCCAACGCTCAGTCGGATCAGTGAATCTGTTAGTCCAGATCTCAATCGCTCTTCTTTTGGTATACTTGCATGCGTCATGCTGGATGGGTGTGAGACCAAGGATTCAACACCGCCAAGTGATTCTGCAAGCGTGAAGTAATCAAGACTTTCCATCACTTTTTTAGCGTTTTCAATGCTGTTGTCTTTCAGGTCGAAAGAGATCATTCCTCCAAAAGCCCGCATTTGTTTTTTAGCCAGTTCATGCCCGGGATGAGATTCAAGACCAGGATAATTCACCTTGGCTATTTTTGGGTGATTCTCCAGGAACCTGGCCAGATGCATGGCATTTGCGCATGCTCTTTCCATTCTCAGGTGCAATGTTTTGATTCCTCTCAAAACCAGGAAACTATCCATTGGTCCGGGAACAGCACCAGAAGAGTTCTGTATGAAGTGGATTTTTTCACCCAATTCTTTTGTTGAAGCGATCACGATTCCAAGGACCACATCTGAATGCCCGCCCAGGTATTTTGTAGCGGAATGCAAAACCAGGTCAGCGCCCAGATCGATTGGATTCTGCAAGTATGGGGATGCAAATGTATTGTCCACGACTAAAATTATTTCTTTTCCTTTTGACAAGGATGCCACTGCTTCAATATCTACGATGCTTAACACCGGGTTGGTTGGGGTTTCCACCCAAATAAGCCTGGTTTTTTCATTGATCTTATCCTCCACATTCCGAGGGTCTCTCATATCAACAAAGTGGCTAACGATCCCAAAATTCTTAAAGATCTTATCCAATAATCTGTAGGAACCACCATACAGATCATTGCTGGCAATTATTTCATCACCGGATCTCAATAATTTTACGATGGCATCCATTGCAGCGAGTCCACTTGAAAATGCAGCCGCATCTACCCCATTTTCCAGGGCAGCCACATTCGATTCAAGTACAGACCTGGTTGGGTTTTTAGTACGGGCATATTCGTAGCCTTTATGTTTGCCTACTGCGTCTTGGGCATAGGTTGAAGTTTGATAGATCGGTGTCATCACTGCGCCTGTGAGCGGGTCCGGATGTACGCCTGCATGTATTACTTTAGTGCCAAATTTCATTTAAATTATTTTTATTTATGGGAACAAAAATGTTCATTTTTTTTGGAATTATTTCAGCCATCGTAAACTAATTATCATTTTAATGGAATTCTTGTTAATTTGAAAACGGATTACGAACAAACTTGATTAATTATTAGCAAAATGACTGTTAAACATAAATCTTCAAGAACAGGCATTGCTTTATTTCACGGGGGTCCCGGAGCGGATCATTCTTTGGATCGGTTGTTGGATTGGTTTAAAAACCAAAGGGATGTCTGCCTAGTTTCACAAAAGAACACCGTTATAAAAAACTTGTTGTCTGACATTAAATTGCAATTGGATGCATTAAAATATGACAATTTTATTTTGATCGGTCATTCCTGGGGTGCCTGGCTGGCTGGTTTATTTGCTGCTGAATATCCGGAAATAACTGAAAAACTTGTTCTGATCTCCTGTGGCCCAATTCAGCCAGATGGCAGTAAATCAACAGAATTGATCCGGCGATCAAGATTGAATAAAAATGAAAATGAAAAGTTTTCAGCTTTGCTGAATGCCATCTATTCCGATGATCTAATAATAGCTCAAAAGGCCCTGGCCTCTCTTCAGAAAATTTGTTTCATAACAGACAACTGGCAAGCAATGAATGAATTTAATATCGTATTTCCTGTAAATATTCAGCAATTCAAGTCTTTGTCATGGGAAATGTTTCAAATACGTAAATCCGGGGTTTTACTAAATTCATTTATGCAAATCTCTTGCCCGGTTTGTAGTATTCATGGTACTTATGACCCACATATTCCTGAAGAAGTGAGCAAGGTATTTCAGGATCATACTGCATTTAAACAATGGATCCTTCCACAATGCGGACATACGCCCTGGATAGAATCAAAAGCCAAAGCAAACTTCTATACCATTTTATATGAATTACTGGAAATGTAATTTACTTACATGCCGGATGAACCCCGAGCACAAAATTGTCCACTACCTTCAAATCTACAGCACTTTCAGCCCCTGAAAATCCGGAGATCATATCATCTTTAAGAAAATGGGCTGCCCCTTTGTAGTATTTTTCGGCTAAAGGCATATAGGACCAATGCCATTTTTCCTCTTCATATCCATTAGGTCGCTGGTCATCTTTAACCGAATAAGGTTGACAAAATCCATAGCTATGTGCGTGTTGCAAAAGCCATTCATAGATCTTTTGTCCCTTCCCGGATTCAAACCAGCTGTTGCCCAGGTAATTCAAATCAATATCTGTACCCCAGTGATGCCTTGATGTACCCGGCATGGCGCTATAAAGTAAGATCTCAGCTGCAATTTCTTTTTGATCTGTCTTCCCTGCAGCCAGTAATTTCCTCCATTTCCTTTCCCAGATCCCTTTCTGGTAATTGAAATTTCTTGTGGCTGAGAGTATTTTAAGATCTATACCATCCATTTGCGCATGAGCCCGCATTTTTAAAAATTGCTCGTAGGTTTCTCTTTGAAGATAAATGTATTTTTTATCCGTATATAAAGTATCTATCCAGACAAAATTACTATCCAGTTGAGGATCAAATTTTCCCATGACAAAATCCATATTATCAAAAATGATCTCTTTTTTGATAACGGGTGCCTTTACTACTTCAGGCTCGGGTGCAGCCAACTTATTAGCCTTTTCTTTGTCTCCACACGAAATAAAGGCAGTTAAGATCAGGCAAAATGTTGTAATCCTTAGAATATGATTCACAAGTATTAATTTTAAAAGTATTATTTATTTAGAATTTAAAGGATTGGTTTGCATTTTTCTTTCAACCATTTACCTTCCTCTTCATCCAGACGGGGTGCAACCCGATCATAGACCATCTGATGATATTCATTTATCCATTTGAGTTCACTATTTTCCATCAGATCCCTGTCAATTAATTGTTGATCTATTGGAAAGAGTGTTAAAGTTTCATGACCAAGAAAACGACCGAATTCAGTTTCTCTCACCTCCTTTGTGACGATAAGATTTTCAATTCTGATCCCATATTCGCCTTGTTTGTAATATCCGGGTTCGTTTGAAGTAACCATTCCCGGCTCAAGCGGTGTTTTTGAGCGTTCGCTTAATACAAAACTGATGCCTTGAGGGCCTTCGTGAACATTTAGGAAAAATCCAACCCCGTGCCCGGTTCCATGCATATAGTTCAGCCCGTCCTTCCACATAAATTGTCTGGCAAAAGTATCCAGTTGATAGCCGTTTGTACCTGCAGGAAATTCCAGAGAATCCACAGCAATATTCCCCTTCAAAACCAGTGTGAAATTTCTTTTTTGCTCAGCGCTTGGTTCACCCAGCGCGGATGTTCTGGTAATATCTGTTGTTCCATCCATATATTGCCCGCCTGAATCGAGTAGTAAGATCCCTTTTTTCCGGATCATTGCGCTGCCCGTTTCTTCAGGTCTGTAATGAACGATCGCACCATTGGCGGCATAACCAACTATGGCATGAAAACTCTCACCAAAATAATCTTCCTGCTGACTTCTGAAACCTGCCAGTTTTTCTGATACTTCAAATTCAGATACTTCCCTCTGATCCAATTCTGTATCGAGCCATCTGTACAATTTTGTTAATGCTACGGCGTCCTTCTCCATTGCATTGTGGTAATGTTTGATCTCTACCGGATTTTTAATCGTTTTATAGGCAGCCACTAAATCCTTACCATCGACGATTTTGCATTCTATACTATTATATAAGGTATAATTAACACCGGCAGCTGTGAGATATATTTGATCTGAAGAATTGATATTTTTTAGAAAACCTGCAACCTCCCCATACGGAAGGACTTCAATCTTATCCGAGGACAATTTTTGTTTGACCTTGTCTGTCAACTTGGAGGCTTCCAAAAACAATATGGCTTTATCCATTGAAATGACCGCGTATGCAATGAAGACCGGATTACATTCGATATCATTCCCCCGAAGATTAAAGGTCCATGCAATATCATCCAAAGCCGTTAACAAATAATGGTCGCAATTTGCCTGGTCGATTCCATTCCGTATCTGCCCGAGTTTCTCAGCCACTGTTTTCCCGGCATATTCATCCGGATGGATCATCACCTTGTTTTCCGGAATCGCCGGACGATCCAACCAGATTTTACCGATCAGATCCTGTTCACAGACCATTTTGATGTTTTTGTCTGCAAAAGTTCTCTCTATGGAAAGTATTTCACTGTGTGAAAAAATATTTCCATCACAAGCAACGGTTGAACCATCCTTTAATCTGTTTAAAAGGAATGGTATAAAATCAGGATTATAATTAGCCACTTTGTGCAAAACAAAATCACTGCTGCTCAATTCTTCTTCAGCTTGTATGAAATAACGTGAATCTGTCCATAAGCCAGCATAATCCGATGTTATGACGACCGTTCCTGCCGAGCCGGTAAATCCGGAGATCCATTCTCTGCTGCTCCAATGCGCGGCAACATATTCACTTTGATGCGGATCACTGCTGGGAATGATAACAGCATCAATTTTTGCTGCTTTCATTTCAGCTCTCAATCGGACTAATTTTGTGTTAATATCCATATTTTTTTATTTTACCTTAAGATTTCAGGAATTCAAAGGTAAGGAATTGCGCAATACTTGGCAGATAATAAACCAAATAATCATCACTTGATCCCATCTAGATGTTTTTATATTAAATTTTTATTATATATCTAACTTCAACATTTTATGTGTTTTTTGTATTAGAAGAAATAATAATATATATATTTGTTAAGAGTTATGGAAAACGATGACTTTTCATTTGTCTTGTCGAGAACTAAAGAACGATGAATATTGTTTTATTTTCATAATCTTTACTTGTACGATGAAATGAATACTGCAATAAGAAGATATTTATGTTAAAACAAAATTTAAGTCAAAAACTACTTCAAAAGTTATCTCCTCAGCAGATTCAGTTGATGAAGTTGATACAATTACCCACTTCATCTATTGAGCAGCGTATTGAGGAAGAACTGGAGTCTAACCCGGCATTGGAAGAATCGGATGACTACAGTGAAGTATTCGACCTTGATGACCAGAATGATGAGATCAGCAATGAGCCGGAAAGTAATGAAGAAGTTTTTGAACTGGATGATTATTTAAATGAATATATAGAAGAAGACCCTATATCGTATAAGATAAATTCAGAATACAATACGGAAGCGCAGGAAGATTTCATGCCACAGCATTCAGGCAGTACTTTCAGTGATTCTCTGAACGATCAATTGGGATTATTAGATCTGACGGAAGAGGAGTTCATAGTTGCGACCCAGATAATCGGAAGTTTGGATAATGATGGTTACTTAAGAAGGTCTGGAACTGACATTGTCGACGATCTGCTTTTTGCTCAGAATATTGAAGTTCAGGAGCGGACTGTTACCAACATGATCGCCGTTATTCAGGATTTTGATCCGGCCGGCCTGGCTGCAGCAGATCTGCAGGAGTGCCTTTTGATCCAGATAATTAAAAGACTTGAGAACGCCGACGACCCAAATAGAAAATCCAAGTTAATCGCCCAGAAAATACTGACCAATCATTTTGATGAATTTTCTAAAAAGCATTATACAAAACTGGAAAAAAATCTTTTTATCTCAAGGTCAGAATTAAAGGATGCCATAGATGAGATATTGAAGCTTAATCCAAGACCTGCAAGTGCATTCAATAGTTCAAAACAGGGTCAGGTAAAATATGTGGTTCCGGATTACTTTATTCTAAACAGAGGTGGAGAGCTGGAATTGATTCTGAATAATAAAAATGCACCAGATCTGCACATTAATGATCATTACCTGAATGTGCTGAAAAGTTATAAGGAGAATAAAAACTCCACGAAAGATGACAAAAAAGCAGTTCTTTTCATAAAGCAGAAAATTGATTCAGCCAAATGGTTTATTGATGCGATTGTTCAGCGGCAGCAGACCTTGTACAAATCCATGTATGCGATCATGCAGTACCAGTATGACTATTTTCTTACCGGAGATGAGCGCAAAATGAAACCTATGATCCTGAAAGACATTTCTGACATCACCGGCCTCGACATTTCAACTGTGAGCAGGGTGGCAAGTGTCAAATTTGTTCAAACAGAATTTGGAACCAAAAGACTTAAAGAATTTTTCTCCGAATCCATTCAGAAGGAGGATGGAGAAGAAGTATCTACTTTGGAAGTAAAAAACATCCTTCAGGAAATAGTTAGTGGTGAGAATAAAAGAAAGCCATTTTCCGACGAAAAACTCAAATCAAAATTGATGGATAGGGGCTATAATATTGCCAGAAGAACCGTCGCAAAATACAGGGAACAACTCCAGATTCCCGTTGCCCGATTGAGAAAAGAAATTTAAATATTTCGTTCTCGCATAAATTATCTTGTATAATTGCAGAAATTTAATTTGCATAATGAAAGCCAAACTTCATGACAGTTTTAACTTTTTATCCAAAATCACGCTTCGCAGAATTTGGAATGTCGTTCGAGTGATCTCTTCATTTTATTATTCAAAAATCACAAAGAAAGTATTGGTGAAAGGCAATCCTTTTACGATATCCATTGAACCCACAACTGCCTGTAACCTGGCTTGCCCGGAATGCCCGAGTGGCCAAAAAATATTCAGCAGACCAACAGGTAAAATGGATCCTGAGTTCTTCAGAAAAACAATTGATGCCATACACAAGGATCTGATATATCTGATTTTTTATTTCCAGGGTGAACCCTATCTCAATCCAAAATTTCTGGAAATGGTCAGTTATGCAGCCAAGAAAAAAATCTATACCATCACTTCTACAAATGCTCATTTTATCGATGACAAAACGGCTAAGGCTACCATCGAGTCTGGATTGGACCGCCTCATAATCTCTTTGGACGGGACCACTCAGGAAGTATATCAAAACTACAGGGTAAATGGCAGCATGGAAAAAGTACTTGCCGGAGCTGAACATTTGGTAAAATGGAAAAAGAAACTCAAAAGTAAAACACCTCATCTGATCTTTCAGTTTTTAGTTGTCAGACCTAATGAACATCAGATAGAAGACGTAAAAGCACTGGCAAAGAAAATCGGTGTGGATGAAGTCAAATTCAAATCTGCTCAGATCTACGATTATAAAAACGGAAGTGATCTCATCCCATTAAATGAAAAGTACTCCAGATATAAAAAGAGTGCAGATGGAACGTATGAGATTAAAAATGAACTAAATAATTACTGCTGGAAGATGTGGCATTCGAATGTTGTAACCTGGGATGGGAAAGTGGTACCTTGTTGTTTTGACAAGGATGCCAAATACGTAATGGGAGATATGACCGAAAAGCCATTTCATGAAATTTGGGAATCTGGCGAATATGGTAAGTTTCGCCAAAATCTGGCTACGCATCGGAATCAAATAGATATTTGCAAAAATTGCACAGAAGGCGGCAAAGTCTGGTTGTTAGGATAACCATTTATTTTGCATTACCGGTGAAGCCACATTCAGTTTTTCCATCAAAGTCTCCACATTTTCTGCAACCAGCAATATGTCATTAGACTGTTGATTAACAAATCCGAAAGCCTTCATTTGTTTTATCATTTCAAGGATGGGATCAAAAAATCCATCTACATTCAATATTCCAATAGGCCGGTCATGAAGATTCAATTGTCTCCATGTTATACATTCAAACAACTCATCTAATGTACCATAACCACCAGGAAGAGCTATGAATGCATCGCATGTATCAAGAATATAGCGCTTTCTCTCATGCATCCCAGGGGTCGTGATCATCTCTGTCATCCCTTTATGTTCCAGCTCCCGTTCTTTTAGGTTTAAAGGAATTACACCTACACATGAACCCCCTTTTTCAATCATTCTGTCTCCCATCACGCCCATGATCCCTATGCTGCCACCACCATTCACCATCGTAATGTTATGCTGAACAAAAAAATCTGCTAATGCTTCGGCCCCTTTCCTGAATTTGGGATCATTGCCAGTCGAAGATCCGCAATAAACTGCTACTCTTTTAAATTCCATAATTCCCTTTTAATAAAACGAAGATAATAGAAATGATAAAAAGTGCACTCTTGATATCACATGCATTCTATTTTTTTGTAAAAACCAAATATTCACCTGGCATATATTTAAAGCTAAAAAAAATGGGGCATATATTTTTTCAAAAATAAATCAAGCACAAAGGCTTATCTTTACAGCCAGGTTACAGCGTATCATATTTACATATTTGCTTGCATTTTCTAACAAAGCAATTAGCTTTTAATAATCGGATTTAAACACATCATGGTTGAAACAGAAAGAAAATTCCTGATTCAGGGCAGTTACAAAGATCTGTCCGTGAAAAAAAAAGAGATCAGGCAGGCATTTTTAAATTCAGATCCGGATCGCTCAGTCCGTGTAAGAATTGCTGACAAGGAAGCCTATTTAACAATTAAAGGAAAGTTGAAAAACGACGGAATGAGCAGGTTTGAATTTGAAAAAGAGATTTCATATTCTGAAGCGATACAACTGATGCAAATTGCAGAGTCAGACCCGATTGAAAAAACGCGTCATTATATAACTTTCAACAAGCACATGATAGAAGTTGATGAATTTCACGGTAAAAATTCGGGTCTCATTCTGGCTGAGATTGAAATTAGCCTGAAAGAAGAATTAACTGATCTGCCTGAATGGATCGGAGAAGAAGTTACCGGAGACCTGAAATACTATAATGTTTTCCTGTCCCAAAAACCGTATACAGAATGGTAGCCTTGAGATAGTTAAAACAACAAATGCTGCTTAAAAAAGATTATTTTCATCCAATTGAAAATAATCTGAATCTTGATCTTGAATTCTCGCTTTTTACTTAATAAAAAAGTAATTTTGCGACCCAATAATTTAGAAAAAATGAAAATCGTACAAAATATAGAAGAAGCAATCAATGCTTCAACCTTAAAAAGGGGAAGCATGGTTTATTGTGGAGGGAATGCCGCAACGCCACAATTACTTCTAAAACAAATCATTAAGGATAAAAGCATCAAGGACATCGAACTGCTCAGCATTTTGATCCTGGGGGATATTGCAGAAATTTTTTCTGAAGAGGTCTGTGAAAGAATCACCCACCGGGTCATATTTTCTGGTCCATATTCACGAAAAGCATTGAATGAAGGTTTGGCAACTTATCAAATAATGCATTTATCAGACATTCCTCACCAGGTTAAAAACTATCTTTTACCGGATGTTGCCTTGATCACTGTTGCTGGTCCTGACAAAGGTGGCAATTATAGTTTGGGTACAACCGTAGAAGGCTTACAGGCTGCCGTTGACACGGTCAAAGCGAAAGGCGGGTTGGTAATTGCAGAAAGGAACAATCAGATGCCTTTCGTTCTTGGAACAACCATCCATGAGTCCAAAATTGATTTTTTGATCGATACAGATTACCCATTGCCACTAAGTCCGTCACCACAGCCTGATGAAATTGCCAGAAAAATTGGTAAACTGGTGGCTGAGCTGTACATCGAAGATGGATCAACCCTGCAATACGGTATCGGAGAAGTTCCGGAGGCGGTAACGGATGCCATCATAAGTAAAGGCGTAAAAGACATCGGGATTTTTACAGAATTATTTGCTGATGCAATGCGTAAACTCGTTAAGGAAGGGATTGTTACCAATAAATACCGATCTGTTAATTTTTCCACTTCAACTATTTTTCTATCCTCCACTAAAGAGGGGTATGATTGGTTGAATTACAACAGTTCCATTCAAAGCCGGCCTTGTAACATCACCAATAACGTTCTGAAAATTGCTGATCAACATAAAATGATCGCCATCAATAGTGCCATCGGTGTGGATCTTCATGGTAATATTTGGGCAGATTCACTAAAAGGACGGACCGTTTATAGCGGCATTGGCGGACAAGCAGACTTTTTAAGGGGATCGTATCAGGCCCGACAGGGTTTTGGTATTATCGCAATGAAGTCAACAACTGACAGTGGATTATCCAAGATCATGAACATGTGTCCAGAGGGTATCACGACCACAGCGATCGCTGCCGATCCGGTTGTAATAGTAACTGAAAACGGAGCATTTAATCCCAAGGGACTAAATATTGCAGAGCATGCGGTTGGTATCGCCCATCTTGCTGAACCTGCAACCAGGGATATGCTTTTGAAATACATTTATGACACCAAGGCTTTTTATAAGCCAAAGATCGCATTGAAGGATAAAGTGCCAAAAGGTTTTATTCCTTACGATGCCATTTGGTAGCTTACATTGAGTCCACCTTTTATTTTCGATCTAACTGAGAAGTTCAGATTAGATCAAGGGCTTTTATCAATACAAACTAAAATTGAATTAAGGTATGTCGGGGCAACAAATATTATTAAGTCGATTTGAAAGTAATCAACTCTCGTTAAATAACCGAATTGCCATGGCGCCTTTAACCAGATGTCGTGCCGGAGAAGGAAATACGGTAAATGACATCCATGTCAAATATTATGAACAGCGTGCCTCAGCCGGGCTTTTAATCAGTGAAGGATCACAGATATCTCCTATGGCGATCGGGTATCCAGACACACCCGGAATTCATTCCGAGGCACAGATAGAAAGCTGGAAGAAGGTAACGGAAGCCGTTCATAAAAAGGACGGAAAAATTTTCATTCAATTGTGGCATGTAGGCCGAGTCTCCCACCCCGTTTTTCTTGGAGGTAATCAGGCTTTGGCTCCTTCCGCAATCGGCACGGATACGATGGCCAGGACCAAAGAAGGTAAGTTGCAACGTCCCGTTCCAAAAGCAATGAGCCATAGCGAGATCAGATCTACGATCGAAGATTTTGTTACCGGGGCAGAAAATGCGATCAAAGCAGGTTTTGATGGCGTCGAAATACATGGTGCAAACGGTTATCTCGTCAATCAGTTTTTATGTGATGGCAGCAATAAAAGAGAAGATGAATTCGGTGGGTCTATAGAAAACAGAAGCCGGTTTGGTCTGGAGATCGTTCAATCGATTGCGGAAAGGATCGGATCCGAAAAAACGGCAATACGATTGTCACCGGGTGGGATAGGAAACGATATTTCAGATAGCAATTCAAAGGCACTTTTCAATTATTTCATCAATCGATTAAACGAATTTGATTTGGCATTTCTGCATATGCTTGAACCTTATGCAGACCTGAGTGCCATTCCCCATACGATCCAGCATGTTGCTAAACATTTCAGACCGATATACAAGGGAACGCTGATGATCAATAATGGTTTTACACAGAAAACAGCAAATAAAGTTATTGAAGACGGATTAGCTGACCTGGTTTCCTTCGGTAAGTTATATATATCAAATCCAGATCTGGTGGAAAGATTCAATTTGAATGCCCCCTTAAACGACTGGGATGAAAGCACCTTTTATTCTTCGGGTGAAAAGGGATTTACTGATTACCCAAGTTTGCGATAATGCATCAATTATAATGTTAAGGTCATTCTTTGCCTTTTGTTATTGTATTGAAAATAATCGAGTGACTAAATTGAAGCTGCCACATGTGATGTCTCGGCCGCACTCTGTACGGCACCCCTATTCAATCATTCAATTGAAATGAACAAAAAACTGAAAAATAAATATATTTTATTTGATAACTTCGGCTATATATAGAAACCAATAACAAATTCAAAGCTGTTCATTTTTACGATCCTGACTTGATATTAATTTTGTTTTTCAATTTCAATTATGCAACTGATCCTTTTTTTCATTCGCTTATTTTTCAAAACCTTTTCTTTTTTAGCGCCAAAATTTGCGGCTTATCAGGCTTTCGAATTATTTCAGAAACCTCATATGGAAAAGACCAGGGAAAGGGAACTTGCCTTATATAAAGAATTTTCAGAGCGTAGAATTCCGGCAGATAAAGAAGATCTTTATGTCTACGAAAGCGGAGATGAATCAGGATATCCGATCATTTTAATACATGGATGGGAGTCCAATCCGGGCAGCATGCTCGGCATCGCAAATTCACTGATCGAAAAGGGTTTCCGACTTATTATTTTAGGCCTGCCTGCTCATGGCAAATCAAAACTAAAGAAGACCAATATGGTCCATTCTTCAGAAATGGTTAAAAAGCTGATTGATCATTATGGCTTTAAAAAAGATTTCTCAATGATCACCCATTCTTTTGGATCAGGAGTAACTAGCCTTGCATTGAAAGATGAGGAGATTTATCCGGATAAATTGATCTTCATGACGACCCCGGACCGTATCTGGGATATTTTCACACAATTTGCAGAGACCATTTCTTTAGGTGAAAAAGCATTTAAATATTTGGTAGATCAGGTTGAAAAATTATCTCCCATCAGCCTGTCTGATTTTAACATCTCAGAACTCGTCCAAAAAGTAAATTATACGGAACTATTCGTAATTCACGATAAATTTGATAAGATCCTACCCTATAAAAATGCTTTAAATATGAAAGCTTTAAATCCTAAACTTACTTTATATCCAACTGAAAACAAAGGCCATTACCGACTTTTGTGGGATCCTGAAGTAATAGAATTAATTGGTCATATTATTGAGAAAAAATCATGATTCTCCTTTGCTTTTATCAACAATAGCAGGCGGATTTTCAAAATCAACTTTTTTACCCAGATAAACCAGTTTTGATTTTTTTTCAAAATTAATTTTGTCATAATCAGAAGGGATTACTTTAATTCCACCTTCCCCTTCATTGACCAAAACGGGAATACTCTCTTTGATGCAACTCATGATCTCAAGTTTATTATTAAAATCCTGCAAGGATTCAACATCTTCTTCGTGTATATAAGGATAATCCCTTGCTACCTCTACCAAATTGATAAAATCGTCCGTACATGAAAATAAACCATCTGTCGGTCTTTTATTTTCTGGTAGTTGCATCTCATCATAACTCAATAGTCTGAAGCTGCCTTTGGAACCATAGGTGGGTCCAAAATTCTGTATGGCAAATCTGTTGACATCAGAACTGGCAGTCATAGCCAATAGGTATCCTATATCGCCTACCGGAATATCCTCGGTAAATCGTTCATTATAAATATCTTCTTCATAGGCTTCAATATCCAGTTCCCGGGCATGTTCAATGGCGAGTTTATTGCTATCGACCAATACCACGTGTTTACTGTTTTCTTTGATATATCCAGCTATTTTTCTGGAAGCAATATTTGCACCAAAGATTATAAAACCATCCGATTTTTTGAAGCTCACTCCCAGTTTATCCGCTACCAATTTTGCAGAGCTTGCATTAATCAGAACGGTTCCAAGTACTACCATAAATACCAACGGTGTAATATATTCAGCGCCTTCAATTACACCTTGTAATCTTAATCCAAATAAAGAGGCGATACCCGCAGCAACAATCCCCCTTGGTCCGATCCATGAAATAAATACTTTTTCATTTATTTTCAGTCCTGAATTAAAGGTACTCAGGAACACTCCGATGGGTCTGATCACTAAAGTAATTGAGAAAAATAAAAGTACAACTTTCCAATCAAGCAAAAATTCCAGTTGCTCAATTTCAATATTGGCAGAAAGGAAAATAAAAAGCATGGATATCAACAGGACACTGAGTGATTCTTTAAAATCCAGTATACCTTTCAATTCTTCAAGTCCTATATTTCCAAGCACCATCCCCATTATAACAACAGCTAGCAGACCAGACTCACTTGCAATTTCATCAGAAGATACAAATACAAGTAAAACAAGTGCCAGCACAAAAACATTCAAAAGATAATGAGGTATGAATTTTTTACGTATCGCATATGCCAGCGCATAAGCAGAAGTAAACCCAAAACTAGTTCCGATCAAAACAATTTTGGCAAATGATCCCAGAGCATGCTCCATTATAAAATTTTTCTCAGTGCCTGTAATAATAAATTCAAATACAAGAATGGCAACCAAGGCTCCAATTGGGTCGATCAGAATCCCCTCCCACTTTAATATGGTGGCCACCTCTTTTTTAATGGGCAGATTCCTGAGTATAGGAGATATAACTGTAGGTCCTGTCACAATGATCAAACTACTGAACAAAAAAGAAATGGGCCAGTTCAATCCCATCAAAAAATGCACGACCAGAGCCGCCCCGATAAATGTAACAAATGAACCAACAGATATCAGCCTCAATATAGAAGTACTAAGGCCTTTTACTTCCTTCATTTTGAGCGTCAGTCCCCCTTCAAATAAAATTATCCCAATGGATAAGGTCACAAAATAGAACATGATCTCACCCGGAAAAATACCATGGTGAATTGATTCTTTATATATGGGTTCTATCCACTTTGTTCCTTCTGCAGTAAAATAAGTGGAAACCGGACCCACCAGGAGACCTGTTATAATCAAAGGCAGGATTGCCGGCACTTTAATTTTCCAGGCTAACCACTGTGCCAGAATACCCAGAATAATAATGCTTGCTAATTCAAACATAAAAATAATTTTATAGGATTTACGCTTTTAAAAAATCGACTCACTGAACACAAAATAAACAATTTCTTTTCTCAATTGATCATGATCATTCCATTTGTTTACAGAATCAGTTCATTTACTTTAGATTCTGAAAGCATTAAGATTAAGTCAACTATGGCTTTTTGAAAAAAAAACTACCTTTGTGCCCTGAATTTTGAGGACAATAAAGCTATGGATATAATTTCTGAAATAAATACTAGAAAAACTTTTGGCATTGTAAGCCACCCGGATGCCGGAAAAACCACCTTAACTGAGAAGTTACTTCTGTTTGGAGGAGCGATACAGATTGCGGGAGCCGTGAAATCAAACAAGATCAAGCGACATGCTACTTCTGATTTTATGGAAATTGAAAAACAAAGAGGTATTTCTGTTGCAACTTCCGTGATGGCCTTTGAATACAGAGGCAGACGGATCAATATCCTGGATACACCCGGTCACAAGGATTTTGCAGAAGACACTTATCGGACACTTACGGCTGTGGATAGTGCCATCGTCGTTATTGATGTGGCAAAGGGGGTTGAGGAACAAACTGAAAAACTGGTTAAAGTTTGCCGGATGAGGAAAATTCCCATCCTTGTTTTCATCAATAAGATGGACCGGGAAGGAAAAGATGGCTTTGATCTGCTTGATGAAATTGAAACCAAACTTGGACTTAGCGTTTGTCCTTTAAGTTGGCCAATAGGAATGGGACAACGATTTCAGGGTGTTTTTAACATCTATGATTCAAAACTGAGTCTATTCTCTCCACACGGCAAACAAGCGGATGCAGATGTTATTGAAATCTCAGATTCAGACTGGGATGGGTTTGAAAAACATATCGGGGAATCAGCAACCGCTGAGCTAAAGGACGACCTTACGATGGTTCGTGAAGTCTATGATCCATTTGAAAAGGAAAAATACCTGACAGGGGAAAAATCCCCGGTCTTTTTTGGTAGTGCCGTTAATAATTTTGGCGTAAAGGAAATGCTGGATTGTTTTGTTGAAATTGCACCCGCACCGCTACCCAGAGAAACAGAGGAACGAATCGTGGTACCGATAGAAAAATTCTTTACGGGATTCATATTTAAAATCCATGCTAATATTGATCCGAGACACCGGGACAGGATTGCTTTCCTGCGGATTGTTTCAGGCGTTTTTGAAAAAAACACCAGTTATAAGCATATCCGGCTCAATAAAAATATGAAATTCCCAAATCCGACTTCTTTTATGGCCTCCAAAAAAAGTGTGGTTGATTTGGCCTATCCAGGGGATATTGTTGGATTGTATGATTCGGGCAATTTCAAAATTGGCGATACTTTAACGGAAGGAGAAGAATTGACATTTAAAGGAATACCTAGTTTTTCTCCGGAACAATTCCGGTCCATTTCAAATGCAAATCCGATGAAGCGAAAGCAATTGGATAAGGGTGTTGAGCAGTTAATGGATGAAGGGGTTGCCCAGTTATTTACGATGATAGATTCGAATCGAAAAATAATTGGAACCGTTGGAGCGCTTCAATTTGAAGTGATCCAATACAGACTGGATCATGAATATGGTGCCGCTTGCTCATATGAGCAGGTTAACGTACATAAAGCATTATGGATTAGTTGTAAGGATGCAAAAGCCTTTGCACATTTCAGGACCAGAAGAAGACGTGATCTGGCAAATGACAAAGATGGCAAGTTGGTTTATTTGGCAGATTCTGCCTGGGCGCTTCAGATGGCAAAGGATAATCACCCTGAAGTTGAATTTCATGAAAAAAGTGAATTCTAATTTAGGCTCAACTTTACCAAGATCTTGTTGTTATTATTCCATTGAAGATTTACAATCAGCATAAACTGACAAATAAAAATGAGTCGTAAGAATAAAACCAAAATTGCACTTAATGTTCGATTCACAGGTATTGCTGATCGTGGCAAGGCTGTAGGGCGAACTGAAGAAAATGAAGTCGTTTTTGCTCAAGGTCCGGTTCCGGGTGATATCGCAGATGTATTGCTGATTAAAAAAAGGAAAGGCGTCTACCAGGGCATTGTGAAAAATTATTTAAGCTATGGTGATGACCGGGTTAAACCCTTCTGTGAGCATTTCGAAATGTGTGGGGGCTGTAAATGGCAACATCTTTTATACAGCACACAATTATCAGAAAAGGAAACTATAGTCCGGGATGCATTTCAGAGAATTGCCAAGGTTGAACCCAAAGAATTTCTCCCAATCGTTGGTGGAAAATTCACAAAATACTATAGAAACAAGCTTGAATTTTCATTTTCAAACAAAAGGTGGCTGAGCGATGATGAAGTCAGAAGTGATGAAGATTTTGGTGAAGTGAAAGCGCTTGGATTTCATGCTCCAGGCAGTTTTGACAAGATCGTACCTATTGACCATTGCTATTTACAGGCTGAGCCTTCAAATGAGATCCGAAATTTCATTCGTGACTTCACGATAGAGCACAATTATACTTTCTGGGATGCCCGAAAACATACGGGCCTGATGCGAAATATGATCATTCGTACAAGCAGCATCGGTGAAACCATGCTCACCGTTGTATTTTCCAAATTCGAAGAGGATTTGATCAAAGGTCTGATGGATGCAATTTTGGCCAAATTTCCTGATATTAACAGTTTGATGTACGTGGTGAATGAGAAAATGAATGATACTTTATTTGATCAGGAATTCATACTTTATCACGGAAAAAAAGAGATCAGTGAAAAAATGGGTGACATAGAATACCGTTTGTCTCCCAAATCATTTTTTCAGACCAATACCAATCAGTCAAAGATCTTATACGATATCGCTTTGGATTTTGCTGATTTTAAAGGACATGAATTGGTTTATGACCTATATACAGGTATCGGAAGTATTGCATTATACCTGGCCCATAAAGTGAAAAAAGTAATCGGGATTGAATTGATCGATGAAGCGATACAGGACGCCATAAAAAATGCTAAGATCAACCAGATAGACAATGCTGAATTTTATACTGGCGATGTAAAAGACACCCTGACCAGTGATTTTGAGAAACCCGATGTGGTGATCATTGACCCACCACGAGCAGGTATTCACAAAGAAGTGGTTGGCACTATAATGGAATTAGCACCTGAAAAACTGGTTTATGTAAGTTGCAATCCGGCAACACAGGCTCGTGACATTGCTTTATTTCATGCAAAATACGATCTGATTAAACTTCAGCCTGTTGACATGTTCCCACACACCCATCATATAGAAAGTGTGGCATTGCTTCAACTAAGAAAGTAAATACATTTAATCGTATCAGAGACTCATTTCGTATAAAGCTTTATATAAAAATCAATTGACTTTTATAGCATTGTGAAACATTTTTGGAAGCTAATCTGTTAGCTTACATTCTAAACTAATTTTATGCGCGTACTGATTTTTATTACTGTTTTTACACTGGTTTTCGGATCTATGGGATTCTATTTATACAATAGGATCTCGCATACATTCGCCGGCACTTTTCTAGCTACAAAAGGATTTTTGTTCCTATATATATTTTTGCTTTCCTCATTCATTTTAGGAAAGATCATAGAGAGTAATTACATCAATTTCTTTAGTGAAACAATGGTAAGAATCGGGTCCTATACCCTTGGAATCTTCCTATATGCTTTACTTGCGGTTTTGTTTTTCGACATTCTTCGGTTGATCCATTTTTTTATCCCTATTTACCCCTCGTTTATAAGCGACAAAATGGAACAGAGCAGGCTAATCATTGGCACTGTCGTAGGCGTCTCTATTTTGATAATCGTTGGCTTTGGGATATGGAATGCATTTCAACCCAGGATCAAAACGATGGAATTGACCATAAATAAAAAAGTGGAAGGAATGGAAAGCCTGAATGTTGTTGCCATAAGTGACACACATTTTGGCACGCTTGTGAGCCACCGGAAGGCGGGCAAATTAATGGATGCGATCAATAAATTAAAACCGGATCTGGTGATCATTGCCGGGGATATTATTGATGACAATATCAAAGTGGTCAAGAAGCATAAACTACTGGAACACTTCAATAAACTAACTCCAAAATATGGTGTGTATGGAATCATGGGCAATCATGAATACATAGGTAAGAGTTTTACCGATATCCCCTATTATGAAAATAACAATATCAAAATGCTGATTGATTCAGCGATCAGAATTGATGATAAATTCTATATCGTCGGCAGAGATGATATTCAGGCCAGATCTTTTTACAACCGAGACCGAAAATCAATTGAAGCGATCACTTCTGATGTTGATTTCAGTAAACCTGTATTTTTATTGGATCACCAACCCTATGATCTGCAAGCAAGCATGACCGCAGGAATAGATCTGCAATTTTCCGGACATACCCACCATGGACAGCTGTGGCCATTTAATTATATTACAAATCGAATTTTTGAACAGGACTGGGGCTATTTACAAAAGGGAAATACACATTATTATGTGTCATGTGGATATGGAACCGCAGGTCCTCCGATAAGAATAGGAAGTCACCCTGAAATTGTAAACTTCAAGATCAACTTTAAGGAAAAGTAATAATTAGAATTGAAATTTTTCCCACTGGTTAATAGGAATCAAATAAAAATTTGAAATTTTATCAGATATCTTCCAACAGTTTGCTCACATTGTACATTTCATCCAGCAGGTCGTCATTGTAAATTGCGATCTCCGGAATAAAACGGACTTGCTTTCTGATCCTTGCCACAAGACTTTGTTTTAAAGATCCAATATTTTTTCTGACGGCAGTCAATACACCTTCCTTATCCTCTGCATTAAAAATGCTCAGATAAATCTTGGCAAGACGAAGGTCTGATGAGACGATCACATTGGTAACTGAAACCAAACTATCTCCAAAGATATATATACCCTCTTGTTGCAGTATTATACTGAAATTTCTTTTGATCAATTCCGAAATTTGTTTTTGTCTTTTTGATTCCATGATTCCAATTTGCACAAATATATCCAATTTTGTTTTGTTGCCGTATCTATATTGTACTAATTTAGCCACTAGCTTTATGAGTAAACCCATAGAAATATTGAAAAGTTCAATTGAATTCCTAAAAGGGGTGGGTCCTGCACGGGCTGACCTGCTTAAGAATGAGTTGAATATACACACTTTCGAGGATTTGATCTACCATTTCCCCTTCAGGTATATTGATAAAACTCAATTCAATTCAACCAATGAAAGATTTCGGGACGGGGACACGGCACAGTTTGTTGGTTCGATCGTACATAAGGAACTGATAAAAGGTAAAAACAATAAAAAAAGGCTGGTCGCATCGTTTAAGGATGCTGCAGGATTCTGCGAATTAACCTGGTTTTCGAGAATCAGCTGGGTCGAAGATCAAATCGTAAGCGGGAAAAAATATATCATTTTTGGTAAGATTAAGAATTTTGGAGGCAAGTTGTCAATGGTACATCCTGACATGGAAATTTACAATGAGGAAAACCTGAAAAAGCAAACCAGCTTATATCCGGTTTACAGCACTACCGAAAAATTAAACAAGAAAAATCTGCATTCAAAAAGCATAGCCAGCCTGACCAGGAATCTGGTTGACCGTGTGCTTCCTGCTGAGATTCCGGATCATATCCCCAGTTATCTTCTTCAAAAACTAAAACTCATACCCTACGGAAAAGCTGTTCTTCAGATTCATTACCCAAAGGATGAGAATGAAAGATTACAGGCAAGTAACCGAATCAAATTTGATGAATTGTTCTTTTTACAAATGCGCTTGCTGGTCAATAAAATGAACAGAAAAAGGAAGATCAAGGGGCCGTCTTTTGATATCGTCGGAGATAATTTTCTTAATTTTTACAATAAAAAACTGAAATTCGAACTCACCGGAGCACAAAAACGAGTCGTAAAGGAAATCCGGAGTGACATGGGTTCCGGGGTGCAGATGAACCGCCTCCTTCAGGGAGATGTAGGAAGTGGGAAGACAATTGTTGGGTTACTTTCTATGTTGATAGCGATTGACAACGGGTTTCAGGCTTGTATGATGGCACCCACAGAGATTCTGGCTTATCAACATTTTCAATCCATATCAACCCTGGTGGACGGACTAGGCCTAACGGTTGGTTTTCTTACCGGGTCAGTAAAAGGTAGGGCCAGAAAAGATCTTCTTTTTGCTTTAAAGGAGGGCAATATTGACATTTTGATCGGGACACATGCACTGATAGAGAAACCCGTGCAATACAAAAATCTTGGTTTGGCCATTACGGATGAACAACATCGATTCGGGGTACAGCAAAGGGCAAGTTTATGGACCAAATCAGAAGATTATCCACCCCATATTCTGGTTATGACGGCAACGCCTATCCCCAGAACATTATCCATGACGATCTATGGAGATCTTGATGTATCTGTTATTGATGAGCTGCCTCCGGGAAGGAAAGACATCAAGACCATGCATCTGTTTGAACCCAAAAGGCCGAAGATGATCGAATTCCTGCAAAAGGAAATTATATCTGGCAGACAGGTATATGTCGTATATCCTTTGATTGAAGAATCCGAAAAACTCGACCTTAAAAACCTACAGGATGGTTATGAACAAATGCTCCACCATTTTCCCCGCCCTGAATATCAACTCAGCATTGTACACGGTAAAATGAAGCCCGCCGATAAAGAATATGAAATGAACCGTTTCAAAAAAGGAGAAACGCATATTCTGGTTGGAACAACGGTAATAGAAGTTGGTGTCGACGTTCCCAATGCTTCCGTTATGGTTATTGAAAATGCCGAAAGGTTCGGTTTATCCCAGTTACACCAATTAAGAGGCCGTGTGGGGAGAGGAGCGGACCAGTCTTATTGTCTGCTTATGTCATCTTACAAATTGAGTACAGAGGCCAAGGAACGCTTAAATACAATGGTTCAGACCAATAATGGCTTTGAAATAGCAGAGGTGGATATGCGCCTGAGAGGTCCGGGTGACATGGAAGGCACAAGACAAAGTGGCCTGCTTGATTTTAAATTGGTAGACCTTAATCTGGACCAGAAGATCCTAATTGCCAGTCGGCATTTATGCCAGGAAATCCTCAATGAAGACCCTAATCTTGAAATGGAAAAAAATATCAGATTACTGGAATATGTAAAACGGAATAAGCATTTATTCAGATCCTGGGGCAGGATTTCCTGAGCAAGTATATTCAGCTAAAATCAGATTTCATCATTTTTGTTTTTCCTTCACTTCCTTTTTGATTAATTAATATGGATATGGTTGCAATAAAAAAGCCTGCAGAAATGATCCTGCAGGCTTGAAAAATATAATTTATTAATATTATTTAAACATAGCTAATATCCCATACTTCATCCTGAATGCCAGATAATACATAGCTGGAACAATAATAAGTGTAAGGAAAGTTGAGAAAACCAGTCCGTAGATCACGGTCCAGGCCATTGGTCCCCAGAAAGCAGCATTCTGCCCGCCATAAAATATCTGTGGATCAAATTCACTGACAAAAGTGAAGAAATTAAAGTTAAATCCAACTGCCAGCGGGATTAATCCAAGAACGGTCGTAATGGCCGTAAGGAGCACAGGTCGTAATCGGGTTGCACCTGCTTCCACGATCATATCTCTAATTACATCATTGGATAATTCACTGATACCAGCTTCCATTAATTCCAGCCTTTTCTTACCAACCAGTAAATTCGTATAATCAACCAGCACAATGGCATTATTTACCACAATTCCAGCCAGCGATATAATACCCACACCCGTCATAATGATACTGATATCAGAACCCGTAGTTACATACCCCAGGAAAACACCAATAGTACTGAACACTACAGACAGAATGATAATGAAAGGTGAAACGATGGAATTGAACTGAAGTACAAGAATTAAGAATATCCCGAACATCGCCAGTAAAAAAGCATTTTCAAGAAAGGACATTGCCTCCATCTGATCCTGCTGTTCTCCTGTAAACTCATATTCATACCCTTTTGGTAAGTTATAATCTTTCAAATGGTTATCCAGTTGATCTACGACTTCATTTGCATTATATCCTACCAATACATTTGAATATACTGTAATTACCCTTTTCTGATCTTGTCTTTTAACTGCATTATAAGAAGAGGAATATTCCTTACTGGTTAATGCAGATATAGGTACCTGATGAATTTTCCCTGTGGTCATAGATCTGAAAGTGATCTTTTGACCCAAAATGGCATCGATATTATTTCGGTATTTTTCAGAAACTCTCATTTGTATAGAGTATTCTTCTTCGCCTACTTTGAATTTGGAAACTTCCTTTCCAAAAATGGCGGTTCTGATAACATCTCCTATATTATAAGTAGACACACCATACCTTTTGGCTGCCTTCCTGTCCACGGTAATTAATAATTCGGGTTTGCCAAGCTTCATATCCGTCTGTAGTTCTTCCACGCCCGGTACGTTCTTGGCATTTAGATAATTGATAACATCACTTGACAATCTTGCCAGTTCGTCAACGTCCTCTCCCGTGATTTCAATATTGACCGGTTTACCGGTTGGCGGACCATTTCTATTTGGTGATACCACAATTTTAACACCGGCCAGTCCTACCAGAGATGCCTGCATTTTATCCAATACATCAAAAGTGGATTTGCCATTTCTTTTTTCTTCCGCAACAAAAGTAACCGTTAATCTGGCTTTATTAGGGGAAGCCCCGGGTTCAGGAAAACCATTTGGATCTGCCGTTCCTTCACCAATCTGGGTCAGAATGCTCTCCACGATGTCCATATCTTCTGCCAGCGATTTGGTGATCCTGTCCTCAACCGTCCTTGTCATTTCATCTGTAATAGCAATATCGGTACCCAAAGGCATATCGATAAAAGCATTTACATACATGGGGGGAGACTTCGGAAAGAATTCAATTTTAGGGGCATTCATTGCCAATAAAATCCCAGATACAATAAACAATACGATCGTACCTAAAAATACAAGTGCCGAATTTTTTCCTTTCAGGGCAAAAATTACAGAGCGGTTATAAATATCCACGATCCATGGCAGTATTATATTCTGAAATCCAAATGCCAATCTTCTTAATATGAAGTAATTTACCAGTGTTATTCCGGCAATGATGATCATGCTATTTCTCAACCATATCGTTTTTTCACCGGCAAAATGAAACGCAAGTGCAAAAATAAATGCCATTCCAGCAAAGATCAAAACATTCTTTCGCTTCCTTTTTCTTATATCAAGGTCGTCAATTCGTTTGTCTTCCTTCATGAAGTAAGAGGTCAAAACCGGGTTGATAACCAAAGCAACAAACAAGGAAGAAGTCAGTACTATGATCAGAGAGATCGGTAAGTATTTCATAAAACTTCCCATCATGCCGGGCCAGAAAGCCAGTGGCAGAAAAGCTGCCAATGTGGTTACTGTTGATGTAATGATCGGTACAGCAACTTCGCCAGTCCCATGTTTGGACGATTCCTTATTACTGAATTTGTTTTGGACAAATCTGTATATATTCTCAACCACCACAATTCCATTATCCACCAGCATTCCCAGAGCAAGGATCAATCCAAACAGGACGATCATATTCAGGGTATACCCCATGATATTCATGACCATGATGCCGATCAGCATTGATAATGGAATAGCTATTCCTACAAATATTGAATTTCGTAAACCCAAGAAGAAAAGGAGTACCAGAATAACCAATATCATTCCTGAAATAATCGAGTTTTCCAGGTTATCAACTTGTTTTCTTGTATTGATAGACTGGTCATTAAAATAACTGACCTTTAAATTTTCAGGCAGGTTTTTGCTCCTGATTCTTTCAGTTACCAGTTTTATGTTATCAGAAGCCTCCAGTAGATTGGATCCTTTCCTTTTGATCACATCAAGTGAAATAACTGGAAATCCATCTGATCTTGCAATGGAAGTTCTTTCCTTAAATCCGAAACTAACATCCGCTATATCCTTAAGAAAAACGGGTTTTTGAAATTCATTTTTAATGATGATATCTTCGAGTTCTTTCACTTCTTCGATCTGTCCGATTACTCTGACTGCCCGGCGATAACCATTGTTCACCAATTCTCCGCCGGACATAGTCAGGTTCTCCATTGCAATCGCATTGGCAACATCACCAAAAGCGATCTCCACACTCTCCATTTTAGGAATGTCGATTTCGATCTTTACTTCCCGATCCAGAGCTCCTTTAATATCCACCTTATTTACTTCCGGGATATTTTCGAGTTCGTCCTGGAGCAACTCAGCATAATTTCTTAATTCATCATTACTGAAATCTCCGGAAATGTTAACGGACATAATTGGTAGTTCTGATAAATTAACATCAAAAACCTGAGGCTCAGCTTTTAAGTCATCCGGCAATTCACCTTTTGCTTTATCTACAGCATCCTTGGTTTTCCGCAATGCTTCTTCCGTTGTAACGTAAGTTTCATACTCTGCTATTACCACCGAATAATCCTGCAGGGAAGTGGAACTGACTTTTTTGATCCCTGAAACCGTGCTTAATTCAGCTTCTAATGGAAGGGATATCAGACTTTCAATTTCGCTGGCCGAATTACCCGGATAAACCGTATTAACAAAAACATTGGGTATTACAATTTCAGGAAAAAGCTCCTTGGCCATTTTATTATAGGATTGCAAACCAAACAAAACCACAATACCTACCATAACTAACACACTTACACCATTGTCTACAGCAAAGGATGTCAGACCAAATTTTCTAAATGTATCTTTATTTGCACTCATATTGACACGAATTAATAATGAAACGAATAATTGCCTGGGGATTATTTATTGTCAGAATCCACACCATTGACGGTGATCTCATCGCCCTCAGCCAGGTACTGTGAACCTACACTCACCAGCTTCTCATCTCCGTTCAAACCCTTAACGATTTCAATCAAGCCATTATAAGCAACTCCAGTTTCAATAATTTTCTTTTGAACATAGTATTTATCACCCTCCTGTTTTGCAGTAAATATGTATTTCTTTCCACTTACATCCTGTTGAACCAATTCCAGTGGCACCGCTACAGCATCCAGTGATTTGTAATCATTGATGTGCAGCATCGCCAATAAATTAGGCTTTAGTTCTTTATTTGAATTATTAAGCCTTACCTCAACTTCAAAAGTTCTGTTATTTGAATTGATCACATTGCCAATCCTGCTTACTCTAATTTCTTTTTCAAAGTCTAATACCGGTATTTCAACCCGCACTAAATCACTCATTTTGACATTCCTGATATGATCTTCAGGCACATCCGCTTTCAATTTTACAACATCCGTATTCATCATTTTCAAAATAGGCATTCCAGGACTTGTCATTTCACCTTGCTTACCCAAAAGCATGGTGACAGAACCTGACATTGGAGCATAGATCTTTGATTTTTTCAGAGACAATTGAGCTGTAGCCAATGTTTTTTCAAGACGCTCTTTATTATTTTTAGCTTGCAAATATTGAATTTCTGAACCGATATTCTGATCCCACAATCGTTTTTGCCTGTCATACAGATCATTGGCAAGTTCCATCGTCTTTTTCAATTCCTCAATGCTGTTTTCAATCGTTTCAACATCAATGGTCGCCAACAATTGTCCTTTCCGAACATTATCCCCTTCATTAATTGTTAAGCTCGTGATCTTACCAGGTAATTCAGCAGAAATCATTTTCTCCTCCCCAGCTACTATATTTCCCTGAACTTCTACATAATGTTTGAAATCCTCTCTGGTCAATCCTAATAATTCCACCACCGGCACTTCCTTTTTTTCAAACTCAGGATCCAGCTTTACAATCTGCGCTTTTAAAGAGTCAATACCAGCCTTAAGGATCAACATCTCATTCTGCTTATTCTTTAATTCAACTTTTAATCCATTGACATCGTTTTGCATTTCATCTGTATTCGTGGCTCCGCAAGACGCAAGCAAAATCGAAATAGTCAACATTGTAATTATATTCTTCATCATTGATCTCTTTAATTTATTTCTAATATTTTCTTAATTATTATTTTCTCCCCAATGCGATTTCAACATCTAGTTTAGCAATTATGAAATCATACAAGGCATTAAGGTAATTTTGCTGACTCTGGTGCAGACTTTGCTCTGATTGAATAATCTCCAGACTAGACCCTACCCCTTCTTTATATTTAGTTTGTACGGTTGAAAAAATCAATTCAGCAAGTTCGAGGTTCTTTTTTCTTGATTTGATCGTTTCCAATGCATTAATATAATTTTCACGGCTGGCCTTCAATTGAAAGTCAATGCCGGATTTGAGTAAATCCTTTTGAATCTGAACATTGTTCAAGTCAAGTTTTGCTTGCTGGATTTTAGATTTTTTATACAATCCGTCAAAAATCGGTACTTTTAAGGCCAATCCGGCAATTGAAGTTGGCGTCGAGATCGAATTGGTAAAAAGGTTATTGCCCTGTATCACTTGCTGGTAATTTACAAAACCGGAAAGAGATGGCCAATATCCTCTTTTATATCGATCGACATTCAGCTTGCTCAATTCTTCGGAATATTTTAGTACATTGAATTCCGTCCGACTGCCATAATCCAGTTTAATCGTTAATATTTCTTCATCCAGTTCCCGGGCAAGATTTTCAATAGTCTCGGATAACTCGATTTCATCCTCCAGCGGAAAACCCATTTGAATTTTCAATGCATCCAGGGCCAGTTGACTGTTTTTTTCAAGGTCCTTCTTCAATACTCGCATATTATCAACAGTCAATTCCAATTTGTCTACGTCCATTTTTTCAACAAAACCAGATTTATACATCTCAGAAGTTTCATGAAGCAGTTTTTCTAATACAACTATGTTCTTCTGTATTGTTTTAATATTCTGATCCAGTAAAAGCGGTGGCAAGTAGGCTTTCTTAATGGAATTTCTAAGATTCGTCTGACTGTTTTCGTAGTTTATTTTGGCAAAATCAATGTACTTTTTACTGGCTTTCAAGGCTACCAGATAGGTGCCATCAAATAGCAAACTACTTAGGGTAGCAGAAGCAGTTAAATTGTTTTTAGTACCAAAACTCACTTCCAGAAATTCATCATCTGCCGCCATGGGGTTAATGAATTGTGCAGGGATCAAAGAGGTAGGCAATTGAATAAAGTAATTATAATCCACTCCTGCATTCAATTGCGGCAATCCCATAGAGGTGGCCTCAACCATCTGTTCTTTTGCTCGCTGTAACTCGTTCTTTGCAATCGCCATTTCTTTGTGGTTCTCTACCCCAAAACTTACAGCTTCAGCCAAACTAAACGTTCTGGCAGTTTGTGAATTTGCAATATTCACAAACAAAACTCCAATAATCAATAACAGTATTTTATTCATAAGTAATTCTTTAACAATACACAACCAGAAACTATTTAGCCGGCTGTTTGTTCAATTTTAAATACCTTTCCTTTTATAATCTTCAAATTTCTCAAGACCTTTTACATTCACTATTCCCCGGAGATGATACTCTATCAAAGCACGCATAAGAATTTTCTTATCATAAATCTTTCCAGGAAAGGTTTTCTCCTCCATGATCCCATTCACTTTGACCACATACATTTTAGCGATAATATCAGGATCAAGATCTGATCTATACAGCTCTTCCTCCATGCCCCTTCTAATGTTATTCAAAATCCTGGTATAGATATGTACATTTAAATACGAATCCAGTTTGTTCCAGCTTTCCGGATAATATTTTTTAAGTTCTATATAAATATCCATGTCCACATCATCAAACATTTGAATAACATGCTTAATAATTTTAACCATTTCCCCAATTGCACTTTCCGCTGATTCAGAAAATCCATGCAAGTGGGATTTTTCTTCTTTAATGTATAATCCGATAATCTTTTTTATCAGGGCTTTCTTATTATCAAAATATTTGTAAAGAGTTTTCTTGGACATACCCATATCTTTAGCAATGTCATCCATCGTAACTTGCTTAAATCCAGATAATTTGAACAATTCTCCAGCTCGATTTAGTATTTCGAATTCCCTCCCTTCCATAATAGCACGCAAACATAGAGTTTAATTGGAAAGGAAACAATAATCTCATAAAATGTTTCCGTAAATTTTCGACTAATTGCAGAGATATACCTATTAATCAGCCATTAGATAATTTTAGAGGAATCAACTTTTCATAATGTACCTCTGTTTCAGCCATCCATGCGGATGCTTCCGACCCGGATGATTCCGCCTTGCTCGATGTCATATCTTCTGAAATGGGTAAACTTTTGCCACGAATAACCCAGGCACAAAAATGGATACATTCACATTTTTTCTGATCTAAGGTCAAGTTTCGCAAGGATGGCTAAAAAGTTGAATAGTCACTGAGATTTAATTAGTAAGATTTAAGCTTTCTCTTGAAAGCGCCAGGTTTTTACAAAGCGCTTTATATAAATAAGACTTTCCTATTATTTTACACTGATTACTTTTGCTTTAATACGTTTCAATGCTTTACCGCAAATATTCTTTTACGTTCTGTTAAAACCTACTTTAACAAATAATCATTTTAAATTTAAGGATTCCTGCCCCAAATACAATTTATATCTCTCCACTATCTTCTTTCTGCCAAATAGTATTAAATTTACAATCGAAACGAAATCTTTAATAAGTTGGATATATTAAAAGAATATTAATATGTTTTCAACTTTGAAATAATCAACAAAAGAATTGAAAAAAACTTCAGTATTAGCTTATAGAAGCCAATGAATTTCTTTAATTTTTGAACGACTTTATTGCTAATGAAATCGACTTTTAGAATAATCAACTATGTTTTATCTATCTTGATTAATTTGAACTTAGATTCCTTGTAGCCTTTAACAAAAAACAAATCATTAACACATGAAAGTAGGTATCCCATGCGAGTTGTCTCCCGGTGAAATGCGGGTAGCGGCGACGCCCAAAACTACGCAACGCCTTATAAAACAAGGCTTTGAAGTAGTGATCGAAAAAGATGCTGGTAAACATTCCAAGTACGCGGATCAGGATTATGAAAAGGCAGGCGCAAGCGTCCTTGCCACTGCAAAAGAAATCTATGAAAGTGCAGATATTATCCTGAAAGTTCAGGCACCAAACGGTGAAGAAATCGAAATGATGCACAAAGGACAGGTAAGTCTGAGCTACCTTTGGCCTGCTCAAAACGAGGAATTGATGCAAAAGTTGGCTAACAAAGGCGTGAATGCCATTGCCATGGATGCTATCCCTCGTATCTCCAGAGCACAAAAAATGGATGTTTTGTCTTCCATGGCCAACATTGCCGGTTATCGTGCCGTAATCGAAGGAGCTAACCATTTCGGACGCTTCCTCAACGGTCAGATCACGGCAGCAGGTAAAGTAGATCCTGCTAAAGTATTGGTTATCGGTGCCGGAGTTGCAGGATTAGCAGCGATCGGAGCAGCTAAATCGCTTGGAGCGATCGTTCGCGCTTTTGATACTCGTAAAGAAGTTGCCGAACAAATAGAAAGTATGGGCGCTCAGTTTCTCACTGTGGATATCGAAGAAGACGGAGCAACGGCTTCTGGTTATTCCAAGGTAATGAGCCAGGCTTTCATCGATGCAGAGATGGCACTTTTCACAGAACAGGCAAAAGAAGTAGACATTATCATTACTACTGCTCAGATCCCCGGAAGAAATGCACCAAAACTCATACTGGATTACCATGTTGAAGCCATGAAATCGGGTTCAGTTATCGTTGACCTCGCTGCTTCTTCAGGCGGAAACTGCGTATTTACAAAAAATGATGAGATTTACACCACTGAAAACGGCGTAACCATTCTGGGCAAATTAGACCAACTACCTACACAGGCAAGTCAGTTATATGGCAACAACCTTTGCCACCTGCTGGATGACATGGGAAAAGCTGAAAACTTCAACATCAACATGGAAGATGATGTGGTTAGCCGTGCTATGGTTACTTATGATGGCAAAATTAATTGGCCACCTAAACCACTTCCTGTAAGTCCGCAACAAACAAAAACTGAAGAGGATACCAAAGCCGTTAAAGCAGTTCCAACACCAGCTCAAAAAGCTAAAAAGGCAGCGCTTGCCAATACGATTACATTGGCTGTAATAGGTGTGCTTTTATTCTTCCTTGGCAAAGTTGCTCCGGCAGATTTTATGGGACACTTTACTGTATTTGTATTGGCAGTATTTGTTGGATGGCAAGTGATTTGGAATGTTAGCCATGCGCTGCACACTCCGTTAATGGCCGTTACGAATGCAATTAGTGGAATCATCATCATTGGAGGATTAATACTAACAACCAATGATTTATCGAATCCAATGACCATATTGGCCATTATTGCGATTTTTGTAGCCAGCATTAATATTGTTGGTGGATTCTTAGTTACTCACCGAATGTTAAAAATGTTTAGAAAATAGATATCATGATTACAGAACAAATTCAAACAGCTGCCTATTTATTCGCCGGCATCTTATTTATTTTAAGTTTGGGCGGATTATCCTCACAGGAGGGTGCCAAAAGAGGCGTTTTCTATGGTATCATTGGTATGGCCATAGCTATTCTTTCCACCGTTTTGGGTGAAGAGGTAGAAGGACATGTATACATTATTATTGCTATTGCAATTGCTTCCCTTATCGGAATCATCGTTGCAAGAAAGGTGGAAATGACTTCCATGCCACAGTTGGTAGCTATTCTACATAGTTTTGTAGGATTGGCAGCCGTATTGGTTGGCTTTGGTTCATATTTGGATCCACATACACTTGAATTGACCGGAGCTGAACACAGTATTCACCTGGTAGAAGTTTATATTGGAGTATTCATTGGAGCCATCACTTTTACTGGTTCAATTATCGCATGGGGAAAGTTGGATGGAAAGATTCGATCAAAGCCATTGCTTTATCCGGGAAGACATACAGTAAATATTATTTTAGTAGTAATCACCATCGTTTTAGCCGTACTATTTACACAGGCTGAAGGTACGGATGGTATGCTTTACCTCTACATCATGACAGCTATCGCATCCTTTATCGGTGTAATGCTGGTAATGGCTATCGGTGGAGCAGACATGCCGGTTGTTGTGTCTATGCTAAACTCTTATTCAGGATGGGCAGCCGCAGCAGCAGGTTTCATGTTGGGTAATGACCTTTTGATTATTACCGGTGCCCTGGTAGGAAGTTCAGGAGCTATCCTTTCAATCATTATGTGTGAAGCGATGAACCGATCCTTCCTTTCCGTTATTTTTGGTGGATTTGGTGATGCACCTGTTAGTGGAGGAAAAGAAATCGAGGGAGAAGTTACTTCAATTACACATGAGGAAGTGGCAGAATTACTAAAAGATGCCAGAAAAGTAGTGATCGTCCCTGGTTATGGAATGGCTGTAGCAAAAGCACAATATCCAGTTAACGAACTGTTACAAAAATTGAAAAAACAAGGTACCAGCGTTAGTTTTGGTATCCACCCAGTTGCAGGTCGTTTACCCGGACATATGAATGTATTATTGGCTGAAGCCAATGTACCTTATGATGTGGTAAAGGAAATGGAAGAAGTCAATGTTGATCTTCCTGATACAGACGTAGCCATGATCATCGGTGCGAATGACATCGTAAATCCGGGTGCTGAAGATGATGAATCAAGCCCAATTTATGGAATGCCTGTGATCCAGGTATGGAATGCGAAGAAAGTAATCGTTATGAAACGTTCCATGGCCGTAGGTTATGCAGGGGTTCAAAATCCACTTTTCTACAAAGAAAATACAGACATGCTTTACGGTGACGCAAAAGACAGCGTTGATAAAATCAACAGTGCATTGTAAACTTTAGTTTTTGAAATATAAAAAGCCGGATAGTTGGATGACTGTCCGGTTTTTTTATGTGGCCAACTGGTTAAGAGGGTCTGGCAACTAGAAATAAATAGGCTGGGTATTGAGTGCTTCTAACCAGAAAAAGATTGTTGCTAGTTGAAGCTGTAATGTTGTAATTCTCTAAATTAATAGATTCATTATTAATTTATTAGCTATTGATTATATATCCTTTGGTATTTGGAATTTGGAATTATTAGCTATTTCTTGAATATCCTTTGGAATTTGATCCTTTGGAATTTGATCCTTTGGAATTTGATCCTTTGGAATTTGATCCTTTGGAATTTGATCC
>Ga0102814_10000164_pt1 | contig 47648 bp, 39 predicted proteins | sample ColrivemetaGS741_FD_79112 | JGI IMG/M metagenome (GOLD analysis project Ga0102814, IMG submission 79112) | Estuarine microbial communities from the Columbia River estuary - Flood tide ETM metaG S.741 | ecosystem: Environmental > Aquatic > Marine > Intertidal zone > Estuary | place: USA...
AACAATCTCTTAGAAAATAAAACATTCAACGCCATATTCTATACTGTTTTTCTGCCGTTATTGAACGAAATTGGATTATTATGGCAAACCAATACCATAACGCCAGCACACGAGCATTTTATTTCGGTTCATATTAAACAAAAAATTCTTATAAATATAGAACGGCTACAGAGCCTAGCACCAAAACCTGTCTCTAAAACCTATGTATTGTTTTTACCAGACAGCGAAATTCATGATATTGGTTTACTATTTGTAAATTACGAATTAAGAAGCAAAGGGTATCATACCATCTTTTTAGGCGAAAGTGTCCCTATGGAAAGCTTAACGGATGTACTCGACTATTTTGATGAAATTACATTTGTATCCTATTTTACAGTTTATCCTATAGAAGAAGAAATAACTTCTTACTTAGAAAATTTTAGTGAACTATTGCTTAAAAAGAAAAATAGTAATTTGTTTTTATTAGGTACCCAACTCGCAGATTACAGTGATAAAAAGCTTCCAAAAGGCATTTCGATTTATAAATCAATAGAAAATTTAGTTAAAGATCTGTAACAATGTTTGTTTTTGTTTAACTTTATACTATCTTTGTTAAACATTATGAAAACAACTATAAACATTATTGGTTCTGGCTTTTCTTCATTAGCAGCTTCATGCTACTTAGCTCAAGCAGGTTATGACGTCACTATTTTTGAAAAAAACAATACTATCGGTGGTCGTGCAAGACAACTTAAAAAAGAGGGATTCACTTTTGACATTGGCCCTACATGGTATTGGATGCCAGATGTTTTTGAGCGATTCTTTAATGATTTTGATAAAAAACCATCAGATTATTACACTTTAGAAAAGCTGAATCCGGCATATAGTGTTTATTTTGGCAAAGATGATTTTATCACTATAGAAGATACCTTAAATAAAATAAAAATTGCTTTTGAAAATGAAGAACCGGGTAGTTCTAAAAAATTAACGCAATTTATAGCGAAAGCAAAAAGCAATTATGATATTGCCATTAAAGATTTGGTATATAATCCTGGTGTATCACCACTGGAATTAGTTACACCAGCTACAATTAAAAAATTAAATCAGTTTTTCAGCACTATAAAAAAGGATGTGCGAAAAGAATTTAAAAACGAAAGACTCGTTAAAATACTTGAATTTCCTGTTTTATTCTTAGGAGCCAAACCAAGCGACACGCCTTCATTTTATAGTTTTATGAATTATGCTGATTTTGGCTTAGGCACATTTCATCCTAAAAAAGGCATGTATCAAGTTATATTGGCTATTGAAAAACTAGCAAAGGAATTAGGGGTTACTATAAAAACAAATGCTTCTATTGATAAAATAATTGTTGAAAATGGTAAAGCTAAAGGCGTCATTTCAAACGGAATTGAATATAATGCTGATATAATAGTAAGCGGTGCAGATTACCACCATACCGAAACATTATTACCAAAACTCAACAGACAATACTCAGAGAGTTATTGGAGTAAAAAAACTTTTGCGCCATCTTCGCTCCTATTCTATGTTGGATTCGATAAAAAACTAATTAATGTGAATCACCATACCCTTTTCTTTGATGTAGATTTTGATGTACATGCCGAGGCTATTTATGACAATCCTCAATGGCCAGAAAACCCACTTTTCTACGCAAGTTTTCCGAGTATAACCGACGACAATGCTGCCCCAGAAGGAAAAGAAGCGGGGATATTTTTAATACCTCTGGCGCCGGGTTTAAATGACACCGAAGAATTAAGAGACACTTATTTTAATAAAATAATAGACCGTTTTGAAAATTTAACTTCCCAAAATGTAAAAAATAATATTATTTTTAAAGAAAGTTTTTGCATCAATGATTTTATAAAGGATTATAATTCATACAAAGGAAATGCGTACGGAATGGCAAATACACTGATGCAAACTGCCTTTTTAAGGCCCAAATTGAAAAGTAAAAAGGTTAATAACTTGTATTTTACCGGTCAATTAACAGTTCCCGGTCCAGGTGTTCCTCCTGCGTTAATTTCAGGAAAATTAGTATCAGATTTAATAATAAAACATCACAAAATATGAAGTCATTATTCGATACAGTGTCATATGATTGCAGTAAAATTGTAACAAAATCGTATAGCACTTCTTTTTCGTTAGCAACGAAAATGCTTGCATCATCCATTAGGATGGATATTTATAATATTTATGGTTTTGTAAGATTTGCAGATGAAATAGTTGATTCTTTTCATGAGTATAATAAAGAAGAATTGTTTAACAGATTTTCGGAAGATTTAGAACTTGCTTTAATTAATAAAATAAGTTTAAACCCTATTTTGAACTCATTTCAATATACGTATCACAAATACAATATTGATAAAAGTATGGTTGATTCCTTTATGAAAAGTATGCGTTTAGATTTACATAAAAGCGCTTATTTAACCGAAGATGATTACAAATCTTATATTTATGGTTCGGCAGATGTTGTTGGACTTATGTGCTTGAAAGTTTTTGTAAATGGTGATAAGGAAAAATATGAATCCCTAAAAGATTCTGCTATGTCTTTAGGTTCTGCTTTTCAAAAAGTCAACTTCCTGAGAGATTTAAAAGCCGATTTCGATGAATTGAATCGAAGTTATTTTCCTAATGTTGATTTGAATAAATTAGATGAAAGTTCAAAACAAAAAATTATTGATGATATTGAAAATGATTTTGAAAATGGACTAGACGGTATTAAAAGACTTCCAATCGAAGCCAAGTTTGGTGTGTTTATGGCTTACAGATATTACACACAATTATTGAAAAAACTTAAGAAAACACCTGCTTTACATATTAGAACTGCAAGAATACGTGTTTCAAACCCTAAAAAAATAGAATTATTGATGCGTAGCTATGTTAAGTATCAATTAAATATATTGTAAATTTATAACATGCAAACAGTACTTTGGATAGTCATTTTTTTAGCAACTTATTGCTTTATGGAATTTATGGCGTGGTTTACGCATAAATATATAATGCACGGCGTTTTATGGTATCTACATAAAGATCATCATAAAAAGGACCACGATAGTTGGTTTGAACGAAACGACGCATTCTTTATTTTCTATGCCGTAGTGAGCATTGGTTGTTTTCTATTATGGAAGTATGATATTTTCTGGGCAGGCTTACCTATTGGACTTGGTATTTTCGCCTATGGGTTATCTTATTTTTTAGTACATGATATATTTATACATCAACGATTTAAACTTTTTAGAAATGCCAATAACTGGTATGCTAAAGGCGTAAGACGCGCGCACAAAATGCACCATAAGCATTTAGGTAAACAAGATGGAGAATGTTTCGGGATGCTTTTTGTACCGTTCAAATATTTTAAGAGATAATACATGTCTTATTTATACCTGTTATTAAATTTAGGCTCTTTATCTGTTCCACTTCTCTTTAGCTTTCATCCAAAATTAAAATTTTATAAACACTGGAAATCATTGGGGCTGGGCATGTTAATTAGCATGCTCATTTTTATTCCCTGGGATGTTTTCTTTACAATAAATGGTATTTGGGGATTTAATTCTGACTATTATTTAAATACAAAATTATTCCGTTTACCCATTGAAGAATGGCTTTTTTTTATTTGTATTCCTTATGCTTGTGTTTTTACACATTATTCACTACTGCATTATTTTCCAAACATTAAACTGTCTATCGGCAAAACTAAACTTATAAGTTACCTGCTCGTTTTAGCGTTCCTAATCATATCCATTTATAATTATAACAAATGGTACACGTTTGTAAATTTCTCATTAGCTACTATTTTAACGCTGGTTGTAGTTAACAAAGAACCCAAAATACTTCAATCTTATTTACTCACTTTTTTGGTTATGCTTATTCCTTTTTTTTTAGTGAATGGAATATTGACAGGAAGTTTTATTGAAAACGAAGTTGTGTGGTATAATAATAACGAAAATTTAAATATTCGATTATTTACAATTCCTATTGAAGATACAGTTTATGCTTTTACACTGATTCTTTTGAATCTTTTTGTGATGAAGTCTTTTAAAAAACTTAATTAATTTAGAGGTTTACTACATTTATTGGTGAATCTTTTAAATATGCGTCTAAATTTTCAGCAGCCATTTGCATTAGTCTACTTCTCGATTCTTTCGGTGCCCAGGCAATATGAGGCGTTATTATACAGTTCTTGGCTTTTAACAAAGGATTATCTGCTTTAATAGGTTCTATTGAAACAACATCAACAGCAGCTTTCGCTACTTTTCCAGAATTAAGCGACTCTTTCAAGTCATTTTCATTAATTAACCCACCTCTGGACGTATTAATTATCATAACACCATCTTTCATTTTCGATATTGTATCCTTATTAATCATGCCTTGAGTAGATTCTGATAAAGGACAATGCAAACTTATAATATCCGATGACTTAAGAAGTTCATCTAATTCTGCATACTTACAAGTATCAGAAACTAATTCCATATTCTTACTCCTGTTATAAGCTAAAATATTCAAACCAAATGCCTGTGCAATTTTTGCAGTTTCCTGCCCTATTTTCCCAAAACCAATAATTCCCATCCTTTTACCAGACAATTCGATAAGTGGCGTATTCCAAAAAGAAAAATCTATTGATTTTGTCCAGTCACCACTTTGCACAGCATTATTATGATTACCAACATGATGACACATTTCTAAAAGGAGTGCCATTGTAAACTGAGCAACCGCTTTGGTACTATAAACCGGCACATTCGTTACTGTAATCCCTAATTTTTTAGCAGTATTGACATCTACAACATTATATCCAGTAGCTAATACACCAATGTATTTTAAGTTTGGAGCTTTGCTAAGTACATATTTGGGTATAGGTGTTTTATTTGTAAAAACAATTTCAGCATTACCAATAGCTTTCAAGACTTCTATTGGACTAAAATCGGTTCTATCATGAACTTTTAATTCGCCGAACTCTTTAATTTTATCCCAACTTAAATCACCTGGGTTTAAAGTATAACCATCTAATACAACTATCTTCATTTATCTCTTTTAAAGTATTATTTAAGCAATTTATCGATAGTACTTCTCACAGACTTACTATTCCAATTAGCTGCACCATTTTCGTCAATAATAACGTTTCCTTCTTTATCTATTAAATAAGTTCTTGGAATGGTTGAAATATCGAAAAATTTAGGATATGCCTGCGCTGGTTTGTACACTTTAAAAGTATAATTGTGCTTTGCTAAAAACTTATTGATATCCGTAAACGGGTCATTGGTTACAAAAAGAAACTCAATTTTATCATTGTAATCATTATAAAGTGCTTGCATACTGGGCATTTCTGCAATACATGGCGGACACCAAGTTGCCCAAAAGTTAATTAAAACAACTTTTCCTTTAGCTTCTTCAAAATTATATATGGTATTATGCTCGTCGGTTAACTTCCAACTATAATCAGTTAATTTATTAAATTTTGTATCCTCAATAGTCACGGGTTTGACTAAAACAATGGCTTTATGCAATAAGACCTGAATTGGTTGTCTGGTTTGAGGAATAACTAATACCGCTATAGCAATTACAAAAATTATATTGCTTATTGATTTCTTCGAAATATTCATAATTAGGAATTAAAAAAGGCATAATTTCTATATTGAAACTATGCCTTAAATTTAATAAAAATAAAGGGTTTATCTATTCTTCTTCGCCTTTAGATTTAACTTTTTTAACTTTAGAATCATCTGAATCTAACATGTTATGTTCCTGTAGTAGATTATACCATTGAATAACTTTTTTAATATCACTTACATAGACTCTATCTTCATCATAATCAGGTAAAATTTCAAAGAAATATTCCTCTAATTTATCTTTACTATCTTTTGCTTTAACAGAAGTTTGTTGGCCTTTTTCTTTTTCTTTAATTTTTTCAAACACATTCTTTAATGGCACTTCTTCACTCAAGGTGTAAATAGCAATTTCGCTTAGTACACTAACATTTTGTTGCACATTAACAGATAATCTTTTTTTATCTAATAATGATTCTGCTACAAAACCTCCACGAGTTTGAGCTATTAATTTGTACAATCCTGGTTTTCCTGCTATAGCAAGTACTTTTTCTAAAGTCATAAATTATTTTTTGAAAGTGGCAAATATCAACTGTTTATAGTTGTATTGCAAATATTATCGTTTCTTTTTTTGGTCTGGAAAACGCATTCTATAATCTACATCTACCTTTCCTTTTGATATATTATTGAGTCTCCCTTTTATTAAGCGTTTTTTTAAACTAGACAATTTATCAGTAAACAATACACCTTCAATATGGTCGTATTCATGCTGAATAACTCTAGCTATTAATCCGTCGAAAGATTCTGTAAATTCTTGAAAATTTTCATCGAGATATTTAATAGTAATTTTTGGTTGTCTAAAAACATCTTCGCGAACATCGGGTATACTTAAACAACCCTCATTAAATGCCCACTCATCGCCTTCTTCATTAAGAATTTTGGCATTTATAAAAACACGTCTAAATCCTTTTAAGACGTTTTGTTCTTCAACTGTTAATTCTTCATCATCAGAAAAAGGAGTCGTATCAACTAAAAATAAACGAATGGCTAATCCTATTTGAGGAGCAGCTAAACCAACACCAGAGGCATTATACATGGTATCGAACATATTTTCAAGAAGTCCATCAAACTCTGGATAATCTTTATTTATATCGACACCTACTTTCTTTAAAACAGGATCGCCATAGGCAATAATGGGTAAAATCATGATTGTTTTTGTGTTATTATTTGCAAAAATACAATACTTAAATTAATTGATTGTATTATTCTTTTGAAGAATTTATCTATTTCGAATACAAATAGCTTTGTAAAATAAGGGTTGCACTAATTTCGTCAACAAGTGCCTTATTTTTTCTTTGATTTTTTTTCAACCCGCTATCTATCATGGTTTGAAATGCCATTTTAGAAGTAAAGCGTTCATCAACACGTTTAATAGGTATGTTGGGGAATTGCTGTTCAAGCTTCTTTAAAAAAGGCGAAATTAATACTTCACTTTCAGAGGCGGTATTATTCATTTGTTTGGGCTCTCCAACAATAAAAAGTTCAACCGATTCTTTACTAACGTATTCTTTTAAAAATATAACTAAATCGTTTGTATTAACCGTAGTAAGTCCTGAAGCTATTATTTGCAATGCATCGGTTACAGCTAATCCCGTGCGCTTCATGCCATAATCAATTGCTAAAATTCGAGCCATTACTTATTTTTATGGCAAAATTAATGTATTAAAATAAAAAAGGCTCTCTTTTCAGAAAGCCTTTTTAAATGATTTAACCTTATTGTAATATTTGAATATGAACTTGTTTTATTATTATGCTTTTAAATCTTTATTCATTTCAGGAAATAAAAGATTTAAATTATCAACATTTCTTAAACGGTTGAAGTAAATTCTAATGTCACTACTACTACGTGCTACAGATTCTTTTACTTCAGAAGCATTAATTAAAATAACTTCGTTTTCATTTACAGTATTTGTTGTAGTTTCAACAGTTACTTGTTTGCTATCTTCAGAAACAGAAACAGAAACAGTATTATTAATTTCATTATTTACAACTTCAGTAGTGCTTTGAGCATTTCCAAAAGTGAAAGCTAATAAGAATATTAATAATATGTGGAAATTTGTTTTCATCTGTTTATCATTGTTTGATGAGTCAAATATATATCCACTTAAGCCTTCACACACAATAAATTAGATGTACACTGCTGAATTTTCGATTACTAGTGGAGTGACAATTTTTTACCGATAAACAGATAAAGTGCATATTAAAAAAGATAAAATACAGTCAAAATGTATTTCATCGGATTGTTTTATTCCTTCAAAGGATAAATGTTAATCTAATTTTTAAAAAATGTTCGTTTAACAACATTAATTAATTTGTTTTTAACTTTAATTTTATAACGGATTCATTCCGGTTTTTTAATAGATACCTATTATATTTGTCAAAAATCAATATACAAATGACGGAATTAAGACAAACCATAGAACAAGCCTGGGATAACAGAGATCTTTTAAAAGAGGAAAAAACAACTTCTGCTATCAGACAGGTTATCGATTTGTTAGATAAAGGAGAGTTAAGAGTTGCTGAACCTGTAAAAGGTGGATGGCAAGTAAATGAATGGGTAAAAAAGGCCGTTGTTTTATATTTTCCAATTCAAAAAATGGAAACCATTGAATGTGGTCCTTTAGAATTTCATGATAAAATTCCATTAAAAAAAGGATATGCTGAAAAAGGTATTCGTGTTGTACCTCATGCTGTAGCAAGACATGGTGCTTATATTTCTGCAGGCACTATTTTAATGCCAAGTTACGTGAATATTGGCGCTTATGTAGATGAAGGCACTATGGTTGATACTTGGGCGACTGTTGGAAGTTGTGCTCAAATTGGCAAAAATGTACATTTATCTGGCGGTGTTGGTATAGGAGGTGTTTTAGAGCCTTTACAAGCGGCTCCCGTAATTATAGAAGACAACGTTTTTGTTGGATCCAGATGTATTGTGGTTGAAGGTGTACGTGTTGAAACCGAAGCTGTTTTAGGTGCTAACGTGGTTTTGACTATGAGTACTAAAATTATTGATGTCACTGGTCCTACACCAATTGAAATGAAAGGTAGAGTTCCTGCCCGTTCGGTAGTAATTCCTGGTAGTTATACTAAAAAGTTTCCGGCTGGTGAGTTCCAAGTACCATGTGCTTTAATTATTGGACAACGTAAAGAAAGTACCGATAAGAAAACATCCTTAAACAATGCGCTTCGTGAAAACGATGTGGCGGTTTAAAAGTTAATCTTTTATTATACCATATGGCGTCCAAGGGGTTTTAGAATCCCTTGTATGCTTTCTTATTGCTTGATTTTTAGCCATAGTTTCGGGTGTTTTATACCCTCTTTTATGGTCTAAATGTATACAAACAGCACTATATCTTATTTGCTTCGATTTAATTCCTAAATTAAAAAGTCGCTCTCCAAGCTCCCGATCCTGACCGCCATATTGCATGCGTTCATCAAAACCATTCACGGCCATTATATCTTTTTTCCATCCTGAAGCATTATGACCATTCCAACTTGCATTGGTTGGTGTTAATATGTTTAATATTTTAGATATTAGCCCTTTCGAAGTGAGTTTGTTATTTTTAAATGAGCTTTTCAAACCATTACTCTTTAACCAATTAATATTAAAACAGTTACCTTTTAAAATATCATTTTTATCAATTTTCAAAGAAATATCCATTGGAAGCATAAAATAGCCGCCCGATAAAAAATAACCTACTTCTTTATATTCATTGTGGACGGCCAAAAAATCTTCTCTTGGTATACAATCACCATCACTCATCAAAATATAATCAGATTTACACGCTACAATGGCTTTATTTAAAATCCTAGATTTTTGAAACCCTTCATCTTCTTGCCAAACATGATTTATTTTTAAATCTGTAGTGGCAATAAAAAAATCAATTAATTCTTTGGTTTTTGGCCTAGAACCATCATCGGCAATTACAATTTCGAAATTTTTAAAACTTTGGCCCACATAACCCCAAAGAACTTTTTCTAACCAAGCTTCGGAATTATAGGTGCTAATAATTACAGATATTTCAGACATTATATTCACTAAAAAAATGTTTTAATAAAAGAGCAAATTATGAAAAGAAGTTGTAATAGTGAAAAAAAAGACCTAAAGTATTTAGTATATTTGCTGTTTCTTGAATTTTGCACAATGAAACTTGTAAAAGAACTCCCTAAATCACTAGCATACAGTTTGTATTTGAATTTAATCCCTTCAAAGCTTCTATGCCATTCAAGAAAAGAAACTCTGCCTGTTATTGTTTCAATGACCTCAATACCATCTCGACTCAATAGTATTCATTTAGTGATTAAAAGTATTTTTAATCAAACACATTTACCAAAGAAAATTGTTTTATGGTTACATCATGATTTAAAAAATAGCTTACCTGAAAAATTAAAAACTCTAGAATCCACATTATTTGAAATTAGATATTCACATTTAACTTGTTCTCATAGAAAATTAATCCATTCTTTAAAAGAATTCCCTGATGATATTATTATTACCTGTGATGATGATTTAATTTACAATAAACATTGGCTATCAAAATTATTTGCTGAACACCAAAAGCATCCTAATGATATCATTGCAAATACCACATATCAAATTAAATTTGATTCAGAAGGCAACTATTTGCCTTATAAACAGTGGAAATATAAAGAAGAAACCTTTAAACCTATTAGAGCAATTCCAGTTGGTGCTTGGGGAATTTTATATCCTCCAAAGTTGCTGTCTGTCCAAATTTTTGATGAAACATTGTTTTTAAAATTAACGCCAAAGGCAGATGATTTATGGTTTAAAGCCATGGCTATTTTAAACGGAACAATTTCAAGACAATCGGAAAATTTACCAAAAGATCCTATTCCAATTATTGGAACGCAAAAAGTGGCTTTAAAAAATGATAATGTGAATAAAAACAAGAATGATTTGCAATGGAAGGATTTATCAAAGCATTTTAATTTAATCGAAATACTTAAATAACCTTTTTATTTGCTGACCTATAAAAATTCTATAAATGATTAAACTTTCGGCGGTAATTATAACTTTCAATGAGGAAGACCATTTAGAAAAATGTTTAAAATCTTTAAATTCTATCGCTGATGAAATCATAGTAGTAGATTCATTCTCAACTGATAGAACATCCGAAATTTGTAAATCTTTTAACGTTACTTTCATTCAGCATAAATTTGAAGGGTATATTGAACAAAAGAACTATGCTGTCTCTCTCGCCAAAAACGATTATATCATATCCCTTGACGGTGATGAGGCTCTTTCTGAAACCTTAAAAACCAGTATTTTAAATATTAAATCGAACTGGCAGTTTGATGGCTATTATTGCAACAGATTAAACAACTATTGCGGACAGTGGATAAAACATTCAGACTGGTATCCCGATAAAAAACTGCGGTTGTTTAAAAAAGAAAGTGGCGAATGGAAAGGTATCAACCCACATGACTCCTATACTTTAAAAAAAGGACTAAAATCAGGTAAATTAAAAGGAGACCTTTTACATTGGATTTATCGAGATTATTCCGACCACAACCAAAAAGTTGAGCGTTTTTCAACAATTGCGGCTGGCGCTTATTATAAATTAGGCAAAAAATCATCTATCTGGAAAATAATTTACAGACCAACATGGGCCTTTTTTAAATCCTATTTTTTAAGATTAGGATTTTTAGATGGTTTAAACGGGTTAATTATTTGTGTACAAACCTATAATATAACGTTTTTAAAATACGTGAAGCTTTATAGACTTTGGAAAATAAATTCTTAGTTATTTCTTGATTTTTAACTTCTTTTTTAATCGTTTTTTTCTATGGAATTTTTCTTGAAAAGCTTCGGTTTCATACCACATTAAATTAAATATCTTCTCGTAATCGTTACCAGAACATTTGGCGTATTCATCGCTCATAACCTCTACCATCGATTTATGAATTGTGAGTCTTGAAAAGTTCTTTATTCTGGTTTCAAAATCTAAAGGTCCAAAAACCATTCTGTTCAAGTCTACCAAATAGAATTCATATTTATCTCCAATTTTTTTAATTAATGTGTTTCCAGGTGAATGATCTAAAAAGTTAATTCCTTTTTCATGTAATGAATAAGTAAACCTAGCAAACGCTCTTAAGATGTTGTCGTAATCGGGAATCGTGAAATCTTTGGTAAGCTCTCGATAAGTCATATCGCAATCCAATTGTTCACTTATATAATAACTTCTGTTAAAGAGAAGCAAAGATTTATATTCGAAAAAAGCTAATGGTTTTGGTGTGCCAACTCCTAATTCTATTAATTTATTAGCATATTCATAGGATCGTTGAGCTTTACTTTTTCTGAAAAAATTATAAACTATTTTATTAATAAAATTAGGGATTCTAAATGCCTTAATATTTAATTTAACTGCATCTAAATTAATAATTTTTATTACATTTCTATCACCAAATCCACCCTCGTAATTATCAAATTCGTGAATTATTTTAGTCAATTTCGTTCTAAAATCGTCTTTTAAATCTTTATTAAAAACATTAATTTCTTTCATTCAATTATAATAACGTCACTAAAATTTAACAGTTGCAATCTATTCAATTTAAAACAAAATCATTCTAATTTTCTGTTGTAAATTTGCACTGTTACAAATATAAGGTTCATAATATGAATGAAGAAATAAATAAAGCATTACAAGTTTTAAAAGAAGGTGGACTCATACTTTACCCAACAGACACCGTTTGGGGTATTGGATGCGATGCTACAAATGAAGAAGCTGTAAAAAAAGTTTATGCATTAAAACAACGTGAAGATTGCAAAGCATTGATTTGCTTGGTTGCTGATGATAGAATGCTGAAAAAATATGTGAATAAAGTGCCCGACGTAGCATTAAATATTTTAGATGTTACCGATAAGCCGACCACTATAATTTACGACGATGCTCAAAATTTAGCTTCTAATTTAATTGCGGATGATGGAACCATAGCTATTAGAATTCCTGATGATGAATTTTGCTTTCAACTTTGCAGAAAACTTAATGGCGCTATTGTTTCAACATCTGCAAACATAAGCGGAGAAGCTACGCCAAAATCATATAAAGAAATATCGCCAGTCATTTTAAAAGGTGTAGACTATGTTGTAAATTTGCACCACGAAAAAATCTGCAATAAACCATCATCAATAATTAAATTGAGCAACAATGGTGTTATTAAGATAATTCGAGAATAAAATCACGAATTCCATTGATGAATTATAAAGAAGCATTACAGCATTCTATTTTCAAAATAATATCGCAATCTGCAAAAGAATTAAATGTTGATAGCTATGTTATTGGTGGCTTTGTACGCGATTTTATACTGAAAAGAGGTACTGCTAAAGATATTGATGTGGTTGCCATTGGTGATGGTATTAAACTTGCAAAACAAGTTGCCAAAAACTTACCAACGAAGCCCAAAGTACAGGTTTTCAAAACGTATGGTACCGCCATGCTTCACTTCGAAGATATTGAAATTGAGTTTGTTGGTGCACGTAAAGAATCTTATAACGAAGATAGTAGAAATCCTGCGGTTGAAAATGGCACTTTAGCCGACGACCAGAACCGACGTGATTTCACCATAAATGCACTTGCTTTAGACTTATGTGAAGAAAATTTCGGGAATTTGCTTGACCCTTTTAATGGTGTTGAAGATTTAAAAAACAACATTATACGCACGCCTTTAAATCCAGATGTCACATACAGTGACGACCCTCTGCGTATGATGCGGGCTATTCGATTTGCGTCTCAATTAAATTTTACTATTGAAAAAAGTTCTTTAGATGCAATTTCCAGAAATTCTGAAAGAATTAAAATCATAACGAACGAACGTATCGTTGTAGAACTAAATAAGATACTTGAAAGCGAAACCCCTTCGATTGGGTTTTTACTTCTAGAAAAAACAGGATTATTAGATCATATTTTACCAGAACTTATTGCGTTAAAAGGGATTGACGAAGTTGAAGGTCAGCGCCATAAAGATAATTTTTATCACACTTTAGAAGTTGTTGACAATATAGCTGTAAACACCGATAATATTTGGCTGCGCTGGGCTGCTTTATTGCATGACATAGGAAAAGCACCCACAAAAAAGTTTAGCAAAAAAGTAGGCTGGACATTTCATGGGCATGAATTTGAAGGTTCTAAAATGGTATATCGTTTATTTAAAAGATTAAAAATGCCATTGAATGATAAAATGAAGTTCGTTCAGAAAATGGTATTGATGAGTTCGCGTCCAATTGTGTTAGCAAGCGAAGAAGTTACAGACTCTGCGGTTAGAAGATTAGTTTTTGATGCCGGCGATTTTGTAGACGATTTAATGACACTTTGTGAAGCAGACATAACCACAAAAAACCCTAGAAAATTCAGCAAATACCACAATAACTTTAAAATTGTACGTGAAAAAATTATAGAAGTTGAAGCGCGCGACCATGTTCGCAACTTTCAGCCACCTATTTCTGGTGAAGAAATTATGGAAACATTTAATTTAAAACCTTCAAAAGAAATTGGTATAATTAAAGAAACAATTAAAGAAGCTATTTTAGAAGGTGAAATTCCTAACGAATATAAAGCCGCATTTAAACTCATGCTTAAAGAAGGGCAACGATTGGGGTTAACAAGTAATAATTAAAAAATTCGTGAATTCTTAGAAAACATGGAAAGAGACAATAAAAAAGTCATCTATTGGCTATTAACAGGATGCTTCATTATTTTTATCATGGTAGTTATTGGTGGTATTACCAGATTAACACATTCTGGTTTATCAATTTCAAATTACAAGCTAATTTCCGGAACACTTCCTCCAATGAATGAATTGGAATGGACTGAAGCTTTTGATTTATACAAGCAATATCCTGAATATCAAAAACTTAACAACCACTTTAACCTGCAAGATTTTAAAGATATTTACTTTTGGGAATGGCTACACCGTTTTATTGGAAGAATGATTGGACTTGTTTTCTTTATCCCATTTTTATACTTCTTAATAACCAAACAACTTACTAAACCAACCATTAAAAAGGCTATTATTTTATTATGTATGGGCGCGTTTCAAGGTTTTATGGGCTGGTATATGGTAAAAAGCGGCTTGGTAGATAACCCAGACGTAAGTCATTATCGGTTAGCTGCACATTTAATTACAGCCTTTATAACTTTTGCATACACTTTCTGGGTGGCATTAGATTTGATTTTTCCTAATCGTAAAAAAGCAAACATTAGATTTAGAAATTTAATTCGTTGGGGACTTGCCATTCTAATACTGCAAATTGTTTACGGAGCATTTGTTGCTGGCTTAGATGCTGGATTCATTCACAATCACTGGCCCATGATGAACGAAGGTGAATTTATACACGAGACCGTATATATTGAGCAATCACCATTATACAAAAATTTTATTGAAGGTAAAAGCGGTGTGCAATTTGTGCATAGAATACTCGCTTATATCGTAGTGATATTTATTTTTATTATTTGGAGAAAATCAAAAAAATTAGAGCTTACAATTCTGCAAGTTAGGTCTATAAATTATTTATTAGCTATTGTTGGTATTCAGTTTATATTGGGCGTTTTTACCATTTTATTACATGTACCGGTTTGGTTAGGCGTTGCTCATCAGGTAGGTGCTTTTTTCCTATTAAGCGCTATGACTTTTACCCTTCATAAATTTACCAAATAGTTTAAAAAACATACATTTGCAAAATATTTTTTAATTATGATTTACAGATTTAGAGTGATACTTGATAACGATGTTGATGACGATGTGTTTCGCGATTTAGAAATTAAAGAAACCGACACTCTCGAAGATTTACATAACATCATTACGCAATCGTTTGGATTTGATGGTACAGAAATGGCATCGTTTTATTTAAGTGATAATCAATGGAATCAAGGTGAAGAAATATCATTATTCGATTTAAGTGAAGATCTTTCTGCTCGCTTAATGAGTGCTACCGTTATTAACAGCGTTGTTTTCGAAATGCAACCAAAACTTATATACGTTTACGACTTTTTAAGTATGTGGACATTTTTTGTAGAGTTGGCTGAAATTGTTGAAGAATCTCCAAGTGTGGATTATCCTAATTTAATGTTTGTACATGGACAAATTCCAGATACAGCACCGGAAAAATCTTTCGAAGCAGATGATGACTACGATGATTTTGATGAATTTAATGATGATATAGATGTCGAAGATTACGACAATTTAGATTTTGATGAAAACTGGAATTAAATTTAGTTTAATAAAACTTTTTCGGTTTTACATCTTCGTAATTCTGGTTTAAAAATATCAAGGCGTTTTTCAATATTTCACCCATATTTTTACACTTCTTGAATTGTTTATCTTTAGTATATCCGTATATCGTTTGTTTCAACAAATTTACATTTTCATCTTTCGAAATATTATCAACTGCCATACTATCTAACAACTTCTGTACTCGAACCGAATAACTTTTTAATCGCTTTACTAAAATAGAGCGCTCTTCAATTTTATACTGGTCAATCGATAATTTTTGAAAGGTTTCAGAAACCAATTCAACCATTTTTAAATTTTCTTTAAAAAACTGTGGTCTGTAAATATTAAACTTTCCTTCATAAGATTGTTGGTCAAAATCTATCGCTCTAATTTTATAGACAACCTGATCAAAATCGTGGGTAGGTACAATAACATAATTGTACGAACGCATATCTCCCAAAAGCCTAATCATACAACGTTCATTAAATTTCACAAACTCTTTAGCTATTTGAGATCTTTCAGATTTATCGCATTTAGGAAGAAAATTTTTAATAAACTCATCTCCAGGAATTCCAGCAATATGTTCCTCAATTAAAGTGTCTTTATATACTAAAAAATTCAGGTTGTATGGAGATAAAATATGTTCTAATTCTAAACCGTAAACACGACTCGCATCCGCTATTTTAATATAAAAATAGGTGAAATTATCATTTAAAATATTTCGAATTTTAATTCTAAAAGGTTTCGAATTTGCAAAAGAGCAAAAATCAATGGCATCAACACTTAGAAAAGGTAACGTGTTTTCATTGCCATCAGAATGCAAAATAGTATACACCTTTTTTAAAGAAAGTTCTATCTCTTGCCTTTCAAATTCATTGTAATAAACGCGAATCCATAAGGTATCATTATCCTCCTTATCATATACAATAATAGACCCTTGAAAACGCAATAAATCGTCATAAAAAATAGGTAATTTTATATTTCTATTGTAATCCGTAAGATATTCGTTTAGCTCAGTCGAAATTGAATACGAAGGCTTTCTTTTCGAAATTTTTAAATCTTGCATAGTATAAAAGTTGTACAAATTTAAACTTTTAACTCTAATTCAATTATATTTTTCCCTCCCATTTTTAGCATTAATATGCGGGTCGGCCATTTAGCAACATAAAATAAACATCATAATTTTATAACGTCCATGTAACAAAATATGGATAATATCGTCTTATTTTTATAACTAACCAAAGTAGAATCTTTATTCTACAATAAATATTATAATTTGGAGCCAATACTTACCATAAGCAACCTTACTAAAAAATTTGGATATTTAACCGCCGTTAAAGATTTATCGTTTACTATAAACAAAGGCAATGTATACGGTATTTTAGGACCAAATGGCAGCGGAAAATCTACTACTTTAGGGATTGTTTTGAATGTCGTAAATAAAACCCATGGAGATTTTAAATGGTTCAATGGCCAAGTCACAACCCATGATGCCTTAAAAAAAGTAGGAGCCATAATTGAACGACCAAACTTTTATCCTTACATGTCGGCTATTCAAAACCTTAAATTAGTTTGTAAAATTAAAGGAGTGGAATTCAGTAAAATAGAAGAAAAACTGGAAATTGTTGGATTGTTAGAACGAAAAGACAGCAAATTTAGTACTTATTCTTTAGGAATGAAACAACGTTTGGCCATCGCTTCTGCCCTATTAAACGACCCGGAAATATTAATTCTTGATGAGCCAACCAACGGTTTAGATCCACAAGGCATACATCAAATTCGGGAAATTATAAGACAAATTGCCACAAAAGGAACAACTATTTTATTAGCATCACACTTATTAGACGAAGTAGAAAAAGTATGTTCGCATGTTGTCGTACTTAGAAAAGGAGAGAAATTATACTCAGGTCGCGTAGATGAAATGATTTCGAGTCACGGATTCTTCGAACTAAAATGTAACGTTCAAGAAGCTTTATTAAAATTATTGGAGAATCATCCTGCATTTGGAAAAATAAAAGTAACAGATAACTTAATAACCGCGTTTCTTAATGAACCCATGAAATCAGAAGATTTCAATAAACTTATGTTTGATAATAGTGTTATTTTAACGCATTTAGTACAACGAAAAGAAAGTTTAGAAGAACAATTTTTACAACTAACTGATAATAACTAATTCCAAAACCAACCAAATGTTCCGACTTTTAAATTTAGAATTACAAAAGCTTTTACTTAACAGAACGAGTAAAATACTTATTTTCATATCATTCATTTTACCTTTCTTTGTTATATTATTATCGTCATTTAAAATTGATGTTTTTGGCTTTTTTACTCTTGAGTTAGGAGAATTAGGCATCTTCAATTTCCCATTAATCTGGCATATAACAACGTTTTTTGCTTCTCAATTCAAATTCTTTTTTGCCATTGTTGTGGTAAGTATGATTGGTAACGAATACAGTAACAAAACATTAAAACAAAACTTAATAGACGGGTTAAGCAAAAAAGAATTTATATTATCAAAGTTTTACACCATTGTATTCTTTTCACTAATCTCTACGGTATTAATCACTATAATTTCGTTTTGTATAGGCATGTATTACTCAAGTTATAACGAAGTCTCTATTATACTCAGCGAAACCAATTTCTTAGTGGCTTATTTTGTAAAACTTGTTGGTTTTTTCAGTTTATGTTTATTTCTTGGCATGCTTGTAAAACGATCTGCATTTGCACTGGCTTTTTTATTTATACTTTTTATTCTAGAATGGATTCTATTTGGAATTATGGCATGGAAATTTAACGGAGATATTGCTGAAAAAATTCAAAATTTCTTTCCTTTAAAATCTATGCACAAACTTATCGACCAACCTTTTCAACGTGTGGTAATGACTAAGTTTCCCGACAAAGCTAATTTAGGCTACGACTATGCTGTTCATTGGTATGAAATTGCCATCGTTTTATGTTGGACAGCCATTTTTATCTTTTTATCGTACAGATTGTTAAAAAAGCGGGATTTGTAATTTCTTTTAATAGATTTGCCTTTGATGATAAAAATTGTAATAATAGCCACAATTTGCCTGGTTAGTATAGGATCTTTTGGGCAAAACCAAGCTTCCAACTGGTATTTTGGTTTTGGTGCAGGGATTAAATTTAATCCACTTGACAATTCTGTAACGTCGGTAAGCGATGGTCAGTTATCTACCATAGAAGGCTGTACCTCTATATCTGATGATTCTGGAAATTTATTGTTTTATACCGATGGCTCTACAGTTCTGAATAAAAATCATAAAATCATGTTAAATGGAACAGGACTTATTGGTGATTCTTCCAGTACACAATCTGCTATTATTGTACCTAAACCAAATGACCCAAATATTTACTATATTTTTACTGTTGATAATCAGAAAAACGTTAATGAAAATATCAATTTAGGTTTAAATTATTCGGAGGTTGATATGAGACTTGATGGTGGCTTAGGCGCATTAACAACTACTAAAAACATAAATTTAGTGGAAGAATCTTCTGAAAAAGTAACTGCTGTTATAAAAGACTGTTTATCAAAATCTATTTGGGTGGTCACTCTTGCATCTAAAGACCAAATATCAGATGTATTTGATACCTTCTATGCCTTTGAAGTTAGCAATTCTGGCGTAAGTACAACACCTGTCACCTCAACATTTAGTACGCTAGGTATTATGGATGGCAGAGGTAATTTAAAATTATCTCCCGATGGTACTAAAATGGCATGCGCCAATGTTTCAGATGGATTACAATTGTTTGATTTTGATGCCAATACGGGTATTGTAAGTAACGTGCAATATATTAGTATATTAGGTAAAAGTACAAATCCCTATGGTGTGGAGTTTTCTCCTAATAGTAATTTATTATACATTCACTATTCAAATGATTTTTTTGGTCAAGGAAGTGATTTGCCACAAAATCATTCATCAGCTTTGGTTCAATACGATCTAACCTCACCAAATGTTGAAAGTTCTGCCGTTATTATTGATGACAGGCAACTTTATAGAGGTGGTTTGCAATTAGGGCCGAATGGTAAAATATTTAGAGCTTTGAGTGCCACATATAACCAAGGGTTGTCCTACTTAGGGGTGATAAACGACCCCAATACCTTAGGCGTTGAATGCAATTATCAGCATAATGCTATTAATATAGCTCCTAATATGTCCTCACAAGGACTACCTCCTTTTATCTCCTCTTTCTTTGCTCAAAAAATTGATATTATCGGAAGAGCAGGTTCCACATCTACAAATTTACCGCTATGCGATGGCACCTCATACACATTAAAAGGCCCTGAGATTCCTACTGCTAATTATACTTGGACACGGAATGATTTACCATTATCAGAAAGTGGTTTTGATTTAGAAGTTTCACAACCTGGAATTTACAAAGTGGTCATAGATCCAAAAACTGGAGACTGTGAAGCGCTATTAGAAGGTGTTGCAGTAGTTACTTATAGTCCAAATCCAGTTGCTTACAATACAGCACTTACACAATGTGATGAAAACGGGATTGCTGGTGGGTTCACCAGATTTAATTTAAATGAAGCGAATACTGCTTTAACAGGTGGTGTTAGTGGTTTGTCTACTAAGTTTTATTCTGATATAGCTAGAACGGCAGAATTAAATGCCGACAATTTTAATTATGATACAGATAACCCACAACGTATTTATGTTAAAGTTATTAATATTAATACGGATTGTTTTGATACTTCCGAATTAACTCTGAATGTGAGCTTAACCCAAATAAATGATTTTACCTATGCGGCATGTGATGAAACCGGTTCTGAAGACGGATTAAACACTTTTAATTTGGACAACATAACACCCGAAATTCAATCTGCAAATAATATAACCGACCCAATTATATACTACAAGACCTTTGAAGACGCCTTATTGGAACAAAATAATTTAAGCATATCATTCAAAAATGATATGGCTTACCTGCAAACCATTTATATACGTATAGAAAACAATAATAATTGTTATGGCATTGGTAAAGTAAATTTAATTGTAAATAAACTGCCTGCGCTTGAAACAAATAACACCACGTTGTATTGCCTTAATAAATTTCCTGAAACCATTACTTTAAATGCAGGTATACTTAATGATACGCCCAATAATTATAGCTATTTATGGTCTACAGGAGAAAGCTCCTATCAAATTGATATTAAGGAAGCAAAAAAATACACCGTTAATGTTACAAATAATCTAACCAACTGTTCTAAAGAAAGAATTATAAGTGTTGAACCTTCTAATATTGCAACTTTCAGTACTACTGAACCTTATAAAATTACAGATGCTACCCAAAATAATATAGTTTCGGTTTTTGTTTCAGGTGAAGGTATATATGAGTATAGGTTATTAGATGAAAATAATACTATTTATGCACCATACCAAGAAAGCAATACATTTCAAAACGTAAAACCTGGTATTTATTCAATAACAGTACGAGATATTAAAAACAACTGTGGTACTACCTCACCTCTTAACATATCGGTTATTGGGTTTCCAAAAGTATTCACTCCAAATGGAGATGGATACAATGATACCTGGCAAGTATATGGTATTTCCTTTCAACCCAATTCTAAAATATTTATTTTTGATAGATTTGGAAAATTATTAAAAGAATTAAGCCCTTTAAGTGAAGGTTGGAACGGAATAATAAACGGAGAAATACTTCCTTCCGATGATTATTGGTTTTCTATAAAACTACAGGATGGAAGAATATTTAAAAATCATTTCACTTTAAAACGCTAAATATTTACCCAAAAACGAATTAAAAATACATGCTCCCTATTTATTTTGCATGTCATCTAAATAATATCTATTTTACGGTTATAATAAAGTTTAGTAATACCCTTTTTTATACCCAAACAAAGCTAAGTGAAAAGAAACCTGCATAACGCTATAATTACGGCACTTCTACTTTGGAGCTGTAATGTTATGTTCTCACAGCAAATAGTTGTTGATGGATCTGTAGGTTTGCAACAACTCATAGAAGATAATTTGGTAAAAAACAGTTGTGTTGATATTACTAATATCACATCTTCTGTAAACGGAAGCGCAAGCGGTTTTTCCAGCTATGCTTATTTTGAACGAGGGCCTTCTAACTTTCCTTTTGAAAATGGGATCATGCTAGCTACAGGGAATGCAACATCTGGAGGAAATAGTCCTATAACACCAATTCTAAGTGAAGGTTCTACAAGTTGGGGAACAGATCCCGATTTAGAAGTTGCTTTAGGCATTTCGAATACTTTAAATGCGACTTCCATTGAGTTTGATGTTGTGTCCATTTCAAATCAGTTGCAATTTAATTATTTGTTGGCTTCCGAAGAATATTTCGGAATCAATCCGTGTCAATTTTCCGATGGTTTTGTCTTTTTAATTAAACCGACAGGAAGTTCTGGTCCATACCAAAATATAGCATTGGTACCAGGAACCTCAACACCGGTAAACACGAACACCATTCACGATGAAATTTACGGGGTATGTCCCGCTCAAAATGCTCAGTATTTTGATACTTATGGGAATCCGGATACCAATTATAATGGAAGAACAACGGTACTTACGGCTTCAGCAACCATTACGCCCAATGTACAATACCATATAAAGTTAATTATAGCAGACCAAACAGATGGCACTTTTGATTCTGCTGTGTTTATTGAAGGTAATAGTTTTAAAATTTTAGATTTAGGTCCAGATATTGCAACGTGTGCCAGCTCGACAACATTAACTGCCGATATACAAAATGCTCTCGCATCGTATGCATGGTATCTTAATGGCACTTTAATTCCAGCAGCGATAAGCCCTACTTTAAATGTTATTCAAAGCGGCACATATAAAGTAGAAGTTTCAGTACCTTTTAATAGTATAAATTGTGTTGAAGATGATGAAATTGAGGTGGTACTTAACACAGAAGAACCGATACCTCCAATATCTAATTATGAACTATGCGATGAAAACGGCAATGGTATTCGAGAATTCAACCTTATAACAAAAAACATAGAAGTTACGAATGCTGTAGGCAACACTTTTTCAAATTTCACCTTTAGTTATCATTATACCTTGGAAGACGCGCGAATTCCGTCAAATGAAATAACAACACCTATTTCAAATACTGGAAGTCCAACTCCTATTTATGTAAGAATCGAAGATTTGGACAGCGATTGTTTTGCATACACTACCTTTGATTTAATAGTCAACTCAATTCCAGATATTGGAATCCCTACAGATTTAGAGGTTTGTGACAGTGACGATTTTCCTGATGGTTCTGCCATAATCTATTTAACAGATAAAGACGATGAAATAACCAATGGACAATCCAATTTCGTTGTTTCTTATCATAGTTCACTTGCGGAAGCTAACAATGGTAATAACCCCATACAATCGCCCACCATCAATACAAATCTTCCATCCTCCACTGTTTATGTCCGCGTGATTGATACCCAAACCGGATGTGTAAATACAGCCTCTTCATTTAATATAAATGTTACAATAAGCCCCATTGTAGTTAGAGACACACGTTATTTAGATGCCTGTGATCAAGACCATGATGGTTTTGCTACTTTCGATTTAACCCAAGTTATAAACGATATTGAAGGAGGATTAAGTGGCGTTACAACCACATTTCATGAAAGTTATGCCGATGCAGATTCAGGCGATAACCCTATTTTAAACCCAACCAATTATCAAAATACTAATTTCGAAGAACAAACACTTTATGTTAGAGTTCAAGATGATGTGACTGGCTGTGCTTCAATTGTTCCTTTAGAAATTCATACCAACTTATTATTAACCGCAACAGATACCGGTGATTACGCTTTATGTGATAATAACGAAATTATTAATGACACCCTCCCTTTTAACCTAAATTCTATTGAAACTTTTATAGCAAACGATTTGCCTTTTCCAATTTCGGTAACATTTTATGACTCTCCGGAAGCTAGAGATGCTGGCGCACCCGCAATTTCAAATAGCATGGCTTACGAAACTCTTAGCCCAAAAATTTTATACATAAAAATAGAAAACACAGATACCGGATGCTTCGAAATGTCTGAAATCACCCTATTGATAAATCCTGTTTTATTATTCAACCGTGCTGATCCATTACCTTATTGTGATACTGATGATGACGGTATTGTAGACATCGATTTACATACATTAGATGGCATTGTAACAAATTTTAATACATCATTTTCGGCTACCTACTTTACGAGCGCAATTGATGCTGAAAACAACGCTAATGAAATTTCTTTTTTCACTAATACAACTTCAGTTGAAACTCTATATGCCCGTATCGAAAATATTGCATCAAGTTGCCATACTGTAAATTCTTTTGAAATTGAAGTTGTGGTTGCTCCTGCTGCCAACACACCACTAGATATAATTATTTGTGATAACGACCAGGATGGGTTTTCAATAATTAATCTTGATGCTAAAATTTCTGAAGCCGTTTCGGATCGAACAGGCTTAAATATAAGTGTTCATACGTCATTTGATGATGCCAACACCGATTCTAACCCGATTCCAAATTCAGATTTAACAGCATATAATTCAAATACTCAAACTATCTATATTAAAGTTGAAGATGCTATATCTTCAACAAGATGTTATGCTATTGTTTCGTTTGAAGTAATTGTTAATACGCTTCCTAATTTTCCCGTGATAAGCAATTATCAAATATGTGCCCCTAATGGTAATACCACTGCCGATTTTTTATTGGTAGATAAAGATGTCGAAATTTTAAACGGACAAACAGGAAAAGAAGTATTCTATTTTGAAGATCCAGCATTTACCATTCCTATTGATAAAAATTCTAATTTTACAAATAGCTTTAGTCCTCAAACAGTTTATGTAAGAGTTGAAAATATAACAGATTCAAATTGTTTCGGCACCTCTTCATTTGTATTACAAGTATCACCAGATCCTGTTTACAATCCTATTATTGATTATTTAGTGTGCGATGATGCCAGTAATGATGGTAAAAACACCTTCGACCTAGTTGCTAAAAGAAATGAAATTGCCCAAGGTTCTACTGATAATTTGAACATTTCATTCCATTTAACGCGTATGCAAGCTGAAGGAAACTTAAGTCCACTACCCGCACAATATACTAACGCCGTAAATCCTCAAACACTTTTTGTTAGAATTGAAAGCAATGATTCTTTTTGCTCTGTAATTGAAGAGTTAGGAATAAACATAATTGCGGCTCCAGATATTTCGCAAGTAACAGCCCCTTTAATTGAATGTGATACAGATTATGATGGATTTACGCCATTTAATTTGGAAAATGCCGATTTTGAAATTAACGATAGAGTTCAAAGTAATCTTATCATAAATTATTTTGAAAATTTAAGTGATATAAATCAAAACGATGGATTAGATAATTCGAATGAAATTACAAATCCAACTACTTACATATCCAACTCCAAAACGGTTTATATTAAAGTTGCCAATACTTTAACGAGTTGTTTTAGTGTTATTCCGTTAGAACTTCAGGTGAACCTTCCACCACCTACAAATCCTATTGGCACCATTCCTATTTGCGATAATGATACTGATACTTATGATTTATCATTGGTAGATAACATGATCGTAAATAGCATTAATGGTGTAACTATTTCGTATCATAATACACAAAATGATGCCGACACTAACATTAACGCAATTCATGGTCTATTTAATTATACCGCAAGTTCTCATACGTTATATGTAAGAGTTTCTGATAATACTACAAGTTGTTTTATAACTTCTATATTTGTACTTCAAATAAATCAAAATCCAGTTGCTAATAAAGCTCCAGATTTAATTTCATGCGATGATGATTTTGATGGGTTCGTTCAATTCGACCTCTCTGCTAATACAAATGCTATTGTTGGAAGTCAAGACCCAAGCAATTATACTTTAACATATTACAGTTCGCTAACAGATGCCGAGACTAAAGCAAATCCATTAAATTATCTGCATCCGGCATATAATGGTGAAATTATTTATGTAAGGTTAGAAAATAGTAATACTGGATGTTATGACACCAGCGATTTTGCTATCCGAGTTAATCCGCTTCCAATTATTCCAATTAACGATATTGTTCCTTTATGTAATAATGATATTCCTTTAGTAATTGATGCTTATACTGGAAATACAAACGACACTTATTTATGGTCTACTGGAGCTACAACACCTCAAATTATATTAAATGATGCCTCAGAAATTGGCGATTACTGGGTTACGGTTACGACACCACATGTAATCTCTGACGATTGTTCTTATACCAAAGTTATTTCAATTATTGAATCTGAAGTAGCAATAATAAATTTTACAACAACTGTCGATTTTGCAGACCCAAATAGTATAACTGTAGACATTAGTGGTATTGGCGATTATGTTTATATCTTAGACGATGGTGAACCACAAACATCCAACGTTTTTAACAATGTGACCTTTGGTGTTCACTTAGTTACTATACGCGATTTAAATGGATGTGACGACGTAACAAAAGAAGTGGTGGTAATTGATATTCCTAAATTTTTTACACCAAATAACGATAGTGTTTTTGACACTTGGCATATTGTAGGTATTGAACAACTACCAGGAACTGTAGTATACATTTACAATCGTTATGGTAAATTACTCAAAACTTTACCCGACTCTATTAAAGGTTGGGATGGTACTTTTAACGGACAAAATATGCCTTCAGATGATTATTGGTTTGTTGCAAAAGTGAAACAAAACGGTGAATCATTCGATGTAAAAGGTCATTTTGCCTTAAAGCGATAAACTTAAAACAATCAAGCTTTCAACATATTTTAAAAAACCAATTTACTTATTATTGGTTTTTTTATTCTTTTTATCTAAAAAGCTTAAACCTTAATACATTTTTTAAGTCTAATTGCAATTAAATACTATATTTTAGTTGATAGTTCTTGTTTGATCTGATTAATTACAATTGCAACCTTAAAAATATGAATGTTTACGTCTACTCCCATTAAAAGGCTAATTATAATAATAATATTTTTTTCCACATGCTTTGGCTATTCACAGTTGAGCAAAACGCATTATATCCCACCTTTAACCAACTCAGAGTTCGGTAATGCTGCACCTTTAGATCAATACATGTATATATCTACTCCTAGCAATGTAACTATAAAATATACCATAAAACCTATAGGTCAACCAGTAGCAAATTATATAACTGGAACTGTATCTAATACAACCTCAGGAGAAATTTATTTAGGAACTGGCAGCGGACAACTATTTATTCCTTCAACCTCATCAAGTGTCGTTGTTAATAATAGAGGGTATATTGTTGAAGCAGAAGGAACAGTTTATGTTTCAGTAAGAATGAATGCTGGCGGTAATGCACAAGCTGGCGCATTGGTTAGCAAAGGATTAGCAGCCTTAGGAACCACGTTTAGAGTAGGTTCGTATACAAATGAAAACCCTCAGGACAATTATTTGAATTTTGTTTCAGTAATGGCTACCGAAGACAATACACAAGTAACCTTGAGTGACCTTCCAATAGGATTAATCATAAAAAATTATTCTGGCACAACACCTGTAAATATCACATTAGATAAAGGCGAAAGTTATACTATAGCTACTAATAGCTTAGACAGTGTAATAAACAGAGATGGACTCATAGGATGTCTTGTAACTTCGGACAAACCTATTGTTGTTAACTGTGGATCAGCAAACGGTAGCTTTAGTAACGGTGGTGGAAGAGATTATGGTATTGACCAAATTGTAGGACTAGATAAAGTTGGAACCGAATATATTTTTGTAAAAGGAAATGGTAATAACGAATGGGAAAATGTTTTAATTGTAGCACATACCGATAATACTACTATTAGTATCAATGGCAATCCTCCAGTAGCAACAATTAATGCGGGAAACTATTATCTTATTGAAGGAAATCAATACTCCGCAGTTGGAAATATGTATGTGCAAACATCACAACCAATTTTTGCTTACCAAGGTGTTGGTGCCACGACTAGTGAAGCGAACCAAGGTATGTTTTTTGTTCCACCTTTAAGTTGCGAAACTCGTGGCAATCTGGATAATATTTCTAAAATAGAGTCTATCGGAACTACTATATATACTGGTGGTATTACAATTGTTACAAAAGTTGGTGCTACCGTAACGATTAACAATTTACCTATTTCAGGTTTCTCAACTATTGGGCCTAATGCGGTATCAGGAAAGCCCGATTATATTACATATAAAGTAACAGCGTTATCTGGTAATATTTCAGTCCAAAGTTCAGACGAGTTATATTGCGCTTATTTTAACTTTAACGGCGCCGCAACTTCAGGTAGTTTTTACTCTGGGTTTCCATCAGCTCCAGAAATTAATTTTAACGCGCAGTTTGTCACTTTAGGAAATTGTATTCCTAATATTAAATTATCTGCAGCGAACGTTCAAAATTTTGATAGTTTTATGTGGTTGTTCGATGACGGTAGTGGTTCTGGTTTTGTTGATTTAATGATTAGTAATTCCGAAATCACACCTACAGTTCCAGGTAAATACAAGTTAATTGGGGTTATTGCTTGTACTGGTGAACAATTAGAATCCATTGAAGTTCCGGTAAGTATATGTCCGGACGATATTGATAACGACGGTATTATTGATAATATTGATATAGATAACGATAACGATGGTATTCTTAATTGCACGGAATCTAAAGGAGATGTTTCTTTGAATTTAAGTAACATAAATTCCCCTGAATTAATTTTTCAAGACAATTCTATAAACAATACAATTGCAAGTGGTTTTTATACCACATTTAACAGTTCAGGTAATGCGAATAATTTTACAGGAAATAGTTCTGGTGGCTTTACCAGTAATTTAAGCAATGCCACAAATTCTGAAAATAATTATCGTATTTCTTTTACTGAAACCGTTAATATTAAATATGAAGAATCTATTACTCATAGTAATATTGATGGTGAATTTTTTATAGTTGGGATACTTCCTCTAAATAAAAACATAACACTTGTAGATACTGATAATCGATTATTAGTAGATTCTAATTTTGATGGTATTTTTGAAACTGGAATTACTATTATTTCAGGTTCTGAAATTCACTTTAAAATAAACCCCTCACCTTTAGGAAATACCCCATATAAGTTTTTGGCTAATCAAATTGACGAATTTTTATTCACACACAAATTAGAAAATGTGACCACCGGCTCAATCTTTACTGGAGCCCTATCACTTACTTGTTTTAAAAATGATAATGATTTAGACGGTATTGAAGATACTTTAGATTTAGATAGTGATAATGATGGCATTCCGGATTTTATTGAAAACGAAAGTAAATTAATGCCTTTGTCGGGTGTAGATAACGATTTAAACGGGTTAGACGATGTTTACAACATAAATGCCATTCCATTAGATTCTGACAATGATTCGGTTTTCGATTTTTATGACTTAGATAGTGATAATGATGGTATTTATGATTTAATTGAATCTGGACAATTAGGCCCTTTATCCGACACTAATTTAGATGGTGTGGAAGATGGACCTGTATATGGTGTTAATGGATGGGCAGATGCCGCGGAAACATCGCCTGATAGTAATATAATTAATTATGTGCCAAATGATTTAGATGCAGACTCTATATTTAGCTACATAGATTTAGATAGTGATGGAGATGGCTGTAGCGATGTTATAGAAGCAGGATTCTCTGATGCCAATGGCGATAATCTTTTAGGAAACAATACCGTCGCCACCGGAATAACGGGGAAAGTTACAAATGCTACCGATGGTTATTCCCTACCTAATAGCAACTACTTAATTTTTGCACCAATTTTAATTACTTCACAACCTATTGACACCGAAGTTTGTGAACTTTCAAACACCACGATATCCTTAGTTTCTTCAACACTTGATACCGTGCTATGGGAACTTAGTGCAGATGGGGTAAATTGGAATCCAATAACAGATAACATTTTTAATAGCGGGTCTCAAACGGTCAACCTAACTATTTCGAATGTTCCATTGTCTTATAATTCGTATAAATACAGAGCTTTCTTAAATTTGGATGGAAATAGTTGTGGAATGTATTCAGACGAAGTTGAATTGACTGTACATCCATTACCAATTATTACAAATCCGGTAACCCTTGTTCAATGTGATGATGATGACAGTGCTACTTTAGGATTTAGTCCTTTTAACCTTACGGAAGCAAACAATAAAATTTCGACAAATGCTTCAAACGAAATATTTACTTATTTCTTATCACAAACTGCCGCGATTTCGGGAGACATTACAAGTCCTGACTACATTAATAATCCAACAACGTTTCAAAATAGAACTATAAATACAGATATTGTTTGGGCTAGAATAGAAAACAGTTTTGGATGTGCAATTACTTCCGAAATAAAGCTTTTTGTTTCATCAACAGCGATTCCTTCTCCATTCTTAGTCACATTAAAACAATGCGATGATTTTCTGGATATTAATGGTATTAATAATATAAATAATGATAACAGAGATGGCATCGCAACTTTCGATTTCAGTAGTGTAACTGCCACTATCTTAAGTTATATTCCTTCTGGACAAAACCCCTTACCTCCGCGTTATTATAGAAATGAAGCAGATGCTTTAGCCGAAATAAACGAAATAACGGATATTTCGAATTATAGGAATATAGGTTATCCAAATTTGCAATATATATATGTTCGAGTAGATAGCAATATATCGAATGATTGTTTGGGATTGGGAGCTCATATTTTATTAAATGTTGAACCGCTACCAATTGCAAATCCTGTAACCATTGCAAGACAATGCGATTTTGATACCAGCGATACATTAATAAATTATCCTTTTGACACTTCGCAAATAGAAAGTAGTTTATTAGGAAATCAAAACCCTTCAAATTTCACTATCTCTTATTTTGATAGCTCTGGAAATAGTTTACCAAGTCCACTGCCGAATCCGTTTTTAACTTCGAGCCAAACTATTTCTGTACGTGTTACAAATAATGCAACATCGGCTCCCGACGGACCTTGTTACGATGAAACCATGCTAGATTTTATAGTAGATGCGCAACCCATAGCAAATCCTGTGTTACCGCAAATAGTCTGCGATGGCGATTCCGGGGATATTGATGATGATAACCTTTACCCCTTTAATACGTCAAATATTAAAAATACCATATTAGGTGCTCAAACTGGCATGGAAGTTTACTTTAATTATGTTGATGAGAACGGTAATTCTATTGTTAAAAGTTCATCAATACCCAATCCATTAATTTCTGAAAGTCAAACTGTAAACGTTGAAGTCGTTAATCCTTTAAATGCTAATTGTTCTGCTAATACATCTATTAATTTAGTAGTGAACCCTTTACCAGATTTTACTGTAGATTCTCCACAAATAGTATGTACTTCAGACCCAACCTTTACTGTAGATTTAGATCCGATGGAAGCGAGTATCGTGGAATCTTTTAATTATGAATGGTATTTTGAAGACGGCTCATTCTTATCTAACGCACCTACTTTAACAGTTTCAGCTCCGGGAAAATATTCGATAATATTAACAAAAACCGATGGAACAGGATGCGCTAGAACCAGAGACATTATTGTTGAAGCTTCTGAAAAAGCCACTATTACACAAAATGATGTTACGATTGTAGATCTTTCAGAAAACAATTCAGTAACCATAAACACAACAAATTTAGGTCGTGGTATTTACGAATTTGGTTTACGCGACATCGGTTCGCCTTTTATAAATTATCAAACAGAACCTGTTTTTAATAATGTGAAACCAGGTTTTTATACCATTTATGTACAAGATGAAATTTGTGGAATTGCTACTTTAGATATTTCCGTTATTGGCCATGCAAAATATTTCACACCCAATGGAGATGGAATTAATGATTTATGGCAGATGAAAGGTATCAATGATACATTTCAATCAAATAGCACGGTGCTGATTTTTGACCGTTATGGGAAATTAATTAAGCAATTATCGGTAAAATCGAATGGTTGGGATGGCACATTTAATGGAGCCAAATTACCCTCAGATGATTATTGGTTTAAAGTATACTTGGAAGATGGAAGAGAATACAGCGGTCATTTCTCTTTAAAGCGCTAGCACATAAATTTTGTGTAATTTTGCAAAATGCAGTTTAAAATTGAATCCGAATTTAGTCCAACAGGCGATCAACCAGAAGCCATTAAACAACTTGTTGCTGGTATTGTTTCAAACGAAAAATATCAAACGCTACTTGGTGTAACAGGCTCTGGAAAAACCTTTACCGTGGCTAATGTTATCGAGGAAGTCCAAAAGCCCACATTAGTTTTAGCACATAACAAAACTTTGGCTGCTCAGTTATATTCTGAATTCAAACAATTTTTCCCGAATAATGCTGTTGAATATTTTGTATCGTACTACGATTATTACCAACCCGAAGCCTATATCCCTGTTTCTGGAGTTTATATTGAAAAAGATTTATCTATAAACGAAGAAATTGAGAAAATGCGATTAAGCGCTACTTCATCGTTACTGTCAGGTCGTAGAGATGTATTGGTGGTGGCATCGGTTTCATGTATTTATGGTATTGGAAATCCAGTGGAATTTCAAAAAAACGTGATTACTCTAAAACGCGATCAGGTTATTTCAAGAACCAAATTATTGCATCAACTTGTGCAAAGTTTATATTCTCGTACCGAAAGTGAGTTTAAACATGGTAACTTCAGAATAAAGGGGGATACCGTTGATATTTTTCCAAGTTATGCCGATGATGCATTTAGAATTCACTTTTTTGGTGACGAAATTGAAGACATGGAATCATTCAATATTCAAACAAATCAAGTCATCGAAAAATATGATATCCTTACAATCTATCCTGCAAATATGTTCGTGACATCACCTGATGTTTTACAAGGTGCTATCAAAGAAATTCAAGACGATTTGGTAAAACAGCACGATTATTTTAAAGAAATTGGTAAGCATTTAGAAGCGAAACGTCTTAAAGAACGTACGGAATTCGATTTAGAAATGATTCGAGAATTAGGGTATTGTTCTGGTATTGAAAATTACTCACGTTATCTCGATGGCCGCTTACCAGGAACACGTCCGTTCTGCCTATTAGATTATTTTCCTGAGGATTATTTAATGGTAATTGATGAAAGTCATGTTACTATTTCACAAGTACATGCCATGTATGGCGGCGATCGAAGTAGAAAAGAGAATCTGGTGGAGTATGGTTTTAGGTTACCCGCTGCGATGGATAACCGTCCATTAAAATTTGAAGAATTTGAAGCCATCCAAAATCAGGTAATATATGTGAGTGCCACTCCGGCGGATTACGAGTTGAAAAATTCAGATGGTATATACGTAGAACAGGTTATTCGTCCAACAGGATTATTAGACCCCATAATTGAAGTTCGCCCAAGTTTAAATCAGATTGATGATTTAATTGAAGAAATTCAGCAACGCATAGAAAAAGACGAGCGTACTTTAGTTACTACATTAACCAAACGAATGGCAGAAGAACTGACGAAGTATTTGGATAGAATTCAAATTCGCTGTCGTTATATTCATAGCGATGTTGATACTTTAGAACGTGTAGAAATCATGCAGGATTTACGCAAAGGGTTGTTCGACGTTCTTGTTGGTGTTAACTTATTACGTGAAGGACTGGATTTACCTGAAGTATCATTAGTAGCCATTTTAGATGCCGATAAAGAAGGTTTTTTACGTTCAGCACGTTCACTAACACAAACCGTTGGTAGAGCCGCTAGAAATCTTAATGGTAAAGCGATCATGTATGCGGATAAAATTACAAACAGCATGCAAAAAACCATTAACGAAACCAATTACAGACGTGAAAAGCAAATAGCATACAATACTAAACATAACATGACCCCTACTGCTTTGAATAAAAGCCTGGATAATGCATTAACAAAAAATTCGGTAAGCACTTATAGCTATGAGTTAGAAGCTTTAAAAGCTGCTGAACCAGAAAGTGACTACTTGAGTAAACCAGAATTGGAAAAGAAAATACGTGACAAACGTAAACTTATGGAAGAGGCGGCTAAAGCATTAGACTTTATTATTGCTGCGAAATTGCGTGACGAAATTAAAAACTACCAATTAAAACTAGAAAAGCTAAAAGTTTAACTTTTAGCTTTTCTATACCCCAAGTAGGTCAAATATTAAAACGCAGAAATTAAATCTTATCAGATTGTCCTAATTATACTGTGTTTTAAAAATATCTATCAACACGTCGGGTGGAACGATTTTATTTGGAAAACTCTCCATTAAATACAAAACTTTAGTTATGGATTCATGGCTTAACCCCATTCGTAACCCAAAATTATATAGTTTAATAACACTTTTTGAATTATTATCTCCTTGATTTTCTATATTCATTAGTAAAACCAAACGATGAAACTGAACGATACGCTCGCTATGTGATTTTAAATGGATATAGTTAATAGGATGTTCTATTAGATAGTCAAAATCTTCACGCGAAATCTCTAACTGTTTAGCTACTCCTAGTAAAAAATTATATTCTATATGCTTTATGTCTTTATCGTACTTAGCGAATGCTATCATTTCGGACAGCAGACTTAGTTTTTCTACTCTATTAATCATTGTATGAGGGATTAATTAATTACTATATAAAGATACACACAACAATAATTTAATAATCGTGGATATTATGTAACTTATCGAAAACACAAGCGTATTTGGTCGTGGATTTTATTAATTTCATCTCCAAAAAAATAATTCTCCCTAAAAATATTTCCAAATAATTAAAAAATATTAATATTGCAACATTCTGATATTCAATTACTTAAAATACATAAAGAATCATAAATTTCTAAGAAATAAAAGGTAATTTTAAGGTATCTTTACAAAAATTACAAAAACGCTAGAATTACTGTTGGTTAATTGCACTATCGATAAACGGTAATCTTAAATTCAGCTTAAAATTATGGAAATGACAAACAATGATATTTTAAAAAAATTACGTGTGGCTTTGAAGCTTCGAGATGATGATATTGTAAAGATTTTGGAACTTGTTGATTTTAGAATTTCTAAAAGTGAATTGGGTGCGTTTTTTAGAAGTGAGGACCATCCAAAATATATGGAATGTGGTGACCAAATTTTAAGAAATTTTTTAAATGGATTGGTAATTCATTTGCGTGGACCAATGCCTGATAAAAGATTAAAAGCCCAAAATCCCAAAAGTGAACCATTTGAAAATAAATCGAAACCAAATATAGTTTCTAATAAATCGGGAACTAATAAAAACTTCAATAAATCAATACCACAAAAAAAGAGCAACGATTAAAGTTGCTCTTCTTTTTATTTAGATTCCTTCTTAACGAGTAATTAAGCTAATACTTGCTGTACTTTATCAGCAGCTTCTTGAAACTCTGTTGCACTCATAACATCCAATCCAGAATTATCAATTAATTTTTTGGCGATATCTGCATTGGTTCCTTGTAAACGTACGATGATAGGTACATTAATAGTTCCTATGTTTTTATAAGCATCAATTATACCTTGAGCAACACGATCGCAACGCACAATGCCTCCAAAAATATTTATTAAAATAGCCTTTACAGCTGGGTCTTTTAAAATAATCTTAAACGCAGCTTCTACACGAGCAGCATCAGCTGTACCTCCAACATCTAAAAAGTTTGCTGGCTCTCCTCCTGCTTGTTTTATTAAATCCATAGTTGCCATTGCTAATCCAGCACCATTCACCATACAACCAACATTACCATCTAAATCAACGTAATTTAAACCTAGCTCTCCTGCTTCAACTTCAATGGCACTTTCTTCGCGTACATCGCGTAAATCGACATAGTTTTTATGTCTAAAAAGTGAATTATCATCAATAGTAACTTTAGCATCTACAGCTAAGATTTTATTATCGCTTGTTTTTAAAACAGGATTAATTTCAAATAAAGATGCATCCGATTTTACATAGGCAGTATATAAACAAGTAACAAACTTTGTCATTTCTTTAAAAGCGTTACCAGACAATCCTAAATTGAAAGCTATACGTCTTGCCTGAAATGGCAATAGACCAACAGTTGGGTCAATTTCTTCAGTAAAAATTAAGTGTGGCGTTTCTTCAGCAACTTTCTCAATATCCATTCCGCCTTCGGTTGAATACATTATCATATTACGTCCTGTACTTCTATTTAATAATACAGACACATAAAACTCACTCGTTTCACTTTCTCCTGGATAATAAACATCTTCGGCAATTAAAACCTGATGTACCCTTTTTCCAGCAGCAGACGTTTGAGGAGTAATAAGATTCATTCCTATAATTTTTCCAGCAATTTCTTCTACCTCTTTAAGGTTTTTAGCAAGTTTAACACCGCCACCTTTACCTCGACCACCTGCATGAACTTGTGCTTTTATAACAAACCAACTAGTTCCTGTTTCCGATGTTAAGTGTTTTGCAGCAACTACTGCGTCTTGAGCATTCTGAGCAACAATACCACGTTGTATGCGCACTCCAAAACTGCTTAATATTTCTTTGCCTTGATATTCGTGTAAATTCATAATTAGCTAAATCGTTATAGTTGCGCAAATGTAAATAATCATGATAACTTACCCTAATATTTAATTATGAAAACCATCTTTTTATTCTAAACATTTTTATAATGTTATATATTTAACATTTTGTTTAATTTGTGTAATTTTTATTTTATTTCTTTTTTATTTATTCGAAAGAAATATCTTTGAGGAAAATTTGAAAATTATGTTGGAAAATCAATTGCTTAAAATTGCACAAGATTTTGGAAGTCCGGTTTATGTTTATGATGCCGAAAAAATTGAATCTCAATACAAAAGACTTACTAATGCCTTTAAAAGTGTAAAAAGTCTTAAAATAAATTATGCCGTTAAAGCACTATCAAATATTTCGATATTAAAACTTTTTAACTCATTAGGTTCCGGTATAGACACAGTTTCTATACAAGAAGTTCAACTGGGTTTAGCTGCTGGATTTTTACCAGAACAAATTATTTTTACGCCTAATGGTGTTTCATTATCCGAAATTGAAGAAGCCGCCAAATTAGGCGTTGAAATTAATATTGACAATTTATCAATATTAGAGCAATTTGGAACAAAACACCCTAAAACTCCAGTATGTATTCGTATTAACCCGCATGTTATGGCAGGTGGAAATGCCAATATCTCTGTAGGTCATATCGATTCTAAATTTGGCATTTCCATTCATCAAATACCTCATATCTTACGTATTGTTGAAAACACTAAAATGAGAATTAACGGTATACATATGCATACTGGTAGTGATATTTTAGATATTGAAGTATTTTTATATGCCAGTGAAATATTATTTGAAACGGCAAAACAATTCAAAAATTTAGACTTTATCGATTTCGGCTCTGGTTTTAAGGTACCATACAAACCAGGAGATATTGAAACTAATATTGAAGAATTAGGTGAAAAACTTTCGAAAAAATTTAATGATTTCTGTAAAGAATATGGAAAAGAATTAACTTTAGCTTTTGAACCAGGTAAGTTTTTAGTTAGTGAATCTGGAAGTTTTTTAACTAAAGTTAACGCAATAAAACAAACAACATCGACTGTATTTGCTCAAGTTGATTCTGGTTTTAATCATTTAATAAGACCTATGTTTTACGGTTCTCACCATGAAATTATAAATATTTCAAATAAAAAAGGACGAGAACGTTTCTATACTGTGGTTGGGTACATTTGCGAAACCGATACTTTTGGAAACAACAGACGTATTAATGAAATTAATGAAGGTGATATTTTGCAATTTAAAAATGCTGGCGCTTATTGTTTTTCTATGGCAAGTAATTATAATTCTAGATTTCGACCAGCTGAAGTCTTATGGTATAAAGACCAAGCACATCTTATTAGAAAAAGAGAAACGTTTGATGATATTATAAACAATCAAATAGAAGTTGATTTCGTTTCTAAAAAGGAAAAAGTCCTAGCAAAATAAAACTATGAATAAATTGTTTCGACCTAAAATAGGCATCAAGTCTTAAATAAAATTTAATCAAACCAGAGAAGATACTTTCTCTGGTTTTTTTGTTTAACAATTAAATTTTCACTGTCTCAAAACATCAATATTTATTTAGTAAAAACCTTGTCAGAAAAAATTATTATTGTTAAATAACAAAAATTTTACTAAATTTAGCTTCCTCCATCTATTAGATTCTTTATCCTATAAGTTTATTATAAAATCTAATTCTCCCACATTGATTTTAATTTTGAATACATATTTTTATATGTAAAGCGCTATGTATTAACACCCTAACCTTTTAAAATAAATACTAACTAAAATCAAAATTATGAGAAAATTATTATGTTTGATACTTTTACTACCACTTGTAGTAGTATCACAAGAAAATGAAAGTTTTTTATTAAACTTAACTGAAATTACTGTAAAACATGGTCACGATGTTCAATTTAAGGAAGGTGTAAAATCCTGGAAAAAATGCTATCAAGAAAATGAAGGCAAGGACAAATGGAATGTTTGGCATAGAGTACAAGGTGAAGGTTCTGTTTATACCATAACCAGCACCATGGCAAATTGGGCAGAAATGGATGATGATAATGATGCTGCAGGAAAAGAATGCCGAATGATAGGTGTTAATTTAATTAGACCTCATGTAAAAAGTAGAAACTACAATATTGCCCGTTCTATGCCACAAGTAAGCAGGTCAACACCAATGCCCGAAGACACAAAACTTGTTTGGGTATACAATGTGAAAACTAGTAACTCAGATAGTTTTACAGAGGCCGTTAAAGAAATAAATGCCGCTATAAAAAAAGCTGAAGGAGATTCAAGGGCAACATGGTATAATGTTCAAGGTGGACAAGGAGCTGATTATTTTGTAGCGGTACCCTACAAAAACTTTGCTGATTTAGATGCTGATCGTGATGGTGTTTGGAAAATTTATGAAAAAGCGAATGGCAAAACTAAAACCGATGCATTAAAAGCAAAATTTAGGGCTTCTGTTTCGAACGACTGGTCATATATGTATACCTTAAATGAAGAATTATCTAATTAATTTTTAGATTACACAATATAAAATGCTTAACATATGTTAAGCATTTTTCTATTAATTAGCATATTTCATGTATATTAATGAAAATATTTGTTAATAATCAATATTTTATATAATATTACACAGCGCTCTCCCTAAGTCTTTTTAAAGCTGAATTAATTTTCAAGAAAGACTTTATGCCAAAATATAGTATTACATACTTCTTTAAATTAAATAAAGCAATTTTATTCTTACTGCTTTGTTTTCAGTTTTCATTTAGTCAGAACGCGTCTATAGACAGCCTTAATTTTTTACTTTCAAAAGAAACTAAGGTCACACATAAATTAGAATTATTAGAAGAAATTGTATCTATTGCTTCCAATACCGACTTTAAAAAAGCCCTAATATATGCAAGGCAAGCTATAAAACTCGCAAATAATACAGGGAGCAAAACTTGGCAACCTATGTTTAATGAAATGAAAGGGCGAATTCATGCCAACTTATTAGAGCTAGATTCTGCATCCTATCATTTTGACAAAGCTTTAAAAGAATATTCAGCAATTGAAGACAAAAGAGGACAAGCCACAACCCTTTTTAAAATTGGTTGGGTTTACAAAAAAAGAAGCGATTTAGAAAACGCGATGCAATGCGATTTAAAAGCATTAAGACTTATGGAGTCTATAAATGATAAATCGGGAATTGCAGGCGCAAATACAAGAATTTCTGAAGATTTATATAGACAAGAACGATACAAGGAATCTTTAGAATATGCCATAAAAAACATAGAATTTTGCAAAAAAAACAAGATAAATGAGGAATTGGTTTTCAGCTATACCAACGCTGGAAGTGCCCATATAGGATTGAATAATTATGAAGAATCATTTTTTTATTTTGATAAAGCACTTACTTTGGCGAAATCACTCAATTTTAGTCCAATAAGTTTATGTGATTTCTTAAACAACCGAGGTAACGCGCTTAAAAGATTAGGCAAATATTCTGACGCGATGATTGATTATGAAAACGCATTAAATCTTTCAAAACAAACAAATTACAGAAATGCCTCGGTTACCGTTACTGCTAACTTAGGTGAAATTAATCTTCTAACAGGAAATTATAAAGAAGCCTTAAAATACCAACTTCAAACCGTTAAGTTTCAAGAAGAAGATGAAGATTTGGCTAACTTAACTGAAAATTATGGTCATCTAAGTACAATTTATGAAAAATTAGGGAATTACCCAGCTGCTCTAGAATATCAAAAAAAAGCTAGGATAATGCGCGATAGTATTGCTAAAATAGAAAGCGACAAAACCATGTCGAACCTGTTAACGCATTACGAAATCGAAAAAAAAGAAAATACCATAGCATCGCAAAAAACCCAGCTTGCACAGCAACGATTGGTACAATGGCTAAGTATTGGTTTTGCGTGTTTAATGTTAGGATTCCTGTTTTTTGGCTATAGAAGTTATGTAGTACGCACAAAAACAAACAAATTATTGGCTGCAAAAAATCAACAAAACGAATTATTACTCAAAGAAATACATCACCGTGTAAAAAATAATCTGGAACTCGTTAAAAGTTTAATTGCATTACAGTCGGCACAATTAGAAGATTCTGCAACAAAAGATGCCATGATTGCCAGTCAAAACCGTGTGCAATCTATGGGCATTATTCACCAAAAATTATATCAAGGTGATAATTTAGGAAGTGTTGAAATGAAAGACTACTTTCTTAATTTAGGAGAAGGCATTCTAGACACCTTTAATGCTGAAGATCAGGTAAAAATAGAATGTGCTATGGATAATCTAGAATTAGATGTAGACACGGCAGTTCCTATTGGTTTAATTGTTAACGAACTACTTACTAATGCTTTAAAATACGCATTTCCTAAAAATGCGAAAGGTAACATTTCGATAAGCTTATTAAAAACAAATCCCGAAACATTAACACTAAAAGTAGTTGATAATGGTATTGGCAAAATAGTAGGATTAGCGCCAAAAGGCACTGGTTTTGGTTCTCAACTCATCAAATTACTAACCCAGCAACTTAATGGTGAAATGGAAGAAGACTCTTTAAATGGAACTTCTGTATTATTTCATTTTAAATTAAACAAGGCAGCTTAAATGAATAAAAAAACTAAAATATTAATTATTGAAGACGAAATGATTATCGCTGCAAACATTTCGTTACAACTTTCTACTTTAGGCTATGAAGTGACTGGTATTTTATCAAGAGGTGAAGAAGCCTTATTACATATTGAGCAAAACCAGCCAGATATTTTACTTTTAGATATCAATTTAAAAGGGAACATTGATGGCATCGAAACAGCTCAAATAATGCAAAAAACATTTAATATTCCTATCATTTATTTAACTGCGAATGCTGATGAAGTAAATTTTAATCGAGCAAAATCTACCCATCCTTATGCTTTTATATCTAAACCATTCAAAAAATTAGATTTAGAACGTGCCATAGAACTAACAATAAACAGGGTTAAATCTGAACATGAACAAGGAACAACTTCCATCGAAAAAATAGATCCTTTTATATTGAGCGATAGTATTTTTGTAAGGCATCTTGAAAAAATGGTGCGTGTAGATATAAAAGACATTTTATATATAGAAGCTGAGCGGAATTATTGCCGCATTTATTCAATAGTTAAAGAGTATTTATTGGTAATGACATTAAAAGATCTGGATGAAAAATTACCTCAAAAACATTTTATTAGAGTACATCGCTCCTTCATAGTTAATCTCTCCCAAATAGATGAAGTTGCGACAAGTCATATTGTAATTGCTAAAAAAGCTATCCCAGTAAGTAAATCTTTAAAAGAAGAATTACTCAACCGGCTGCAAACCATTTAAGTATCCCTAACTCCCTATTTTTAATTATTAGCATTAGATAAATGAAAAGCCGTATTCGGACAGTAAACCATACGTTTCGTCCTATATCGCTTTTATTTAACATTGAATATGAGTTACTTAGATACATAATCTACAGTGATACCTATTAATTGACATATTAATAAGCTATTAAAATATTACATCAAAACTAGTAACCAACCAAACCCAAACCTCACAATTTATTTACAATGTAGGATTGTGAGGTTTTTAAAACAAAATAACAAACAAACAACAGGCAGAATTTTTGGGAGAGAATTATTGGTAATGGCGAAAAATCAATCTTAAAATTTAAGAGGGAATAAGTTAGTCACTAAAACTATTACCAACTGCCTGTTTTTTTATAAAATCAAAAATCTCATGAAAAAGGTAGGTATAATTGGCGGTGCTGGATTTATTGGAAGTTATATAACCAAACGTTTTTTAGAAAACGGATTTGAAGTAAAAGTATCGACCACCGATATTTCAAAACAAGAAAAATACGAACATTTGATGGAACTTAACTTTTCCGATCATTTGTACATTAGTGAACTTAATGTTGAAGATAAAAATCTATTAAAAGAATTTGTAAAAGACTGCGATCTTATAATTCATGGTGGGACTCCTTTTCAACTAGATGTTAAAAATCCTCAATCCGAACTTTTTGATCCGACAATAAAAGGTACCGAAAATTTTTTAGAAGTTGTAAATGAAATACCAAGCATTGAAAAAGTAGTGTTTATAGCATCTGTAGCCGCTTGGAATACTAATTTTCCTATGCCCGCAGCTGGCAAAACGCCACTTGATACCATCAGTGAAAATGATCCACCTTTTATGAGTGAGGAAAGTCATCCGTATGCTCAAGCAAAATTTATTGCTAACCAAACTGTTAATAATTTCATTAAAAACCATCCTAATCTCGATTTTGAAATCACTAGTGTATCACCGGTTATGGTGATGGGTAAATCATTGTCCAATCGGGAAGATTCAACTTCCACAGGCTTACAATATTTGTTTAAAAACAAAATTGCTCCTAACCCATTTATTCAAATGTTCTATGATACCGATATGCAATTTGCCATTGTAGATGTTAAGGATGTAGCTGAAGGCGTTTATAAATCAGCAACCATTTCGGGATTACATGGTAAAAATTATTTGCTAAGCAGTGAAACGTATCCGGTTTCAGATGTTTCATTAATGCTTAACAATCAACCACCAAAAAATAAACCAAAAATAATTTATCAAAACCAATTGGCGCAACAACAATTGGGATTACCATTTCAATCGGTTTTGAAAACTCTAGAACAGTACAATGCATAATTTGGAACAACCTTTAAAATTTTAAAATCATGAAAAAGGAATTAGCACATTGGTCAAAAACAGATTTAAAAATTTACATCCTACTACTTTGCGCAAAAACAGACAATAAAGTATCAAAAGTAGAAATCAATTTAATAAAGTCTAAAGTAAATGCTGAAACCTTCGATAGAATATATATGGAATTTTGCGAAGATGACGAGGATACAAGTTTTGATAAGATTGAATATGTAATTGGCAAACATGAATACTCAGCTATAGAACTCAGCGAATTGAAAAAAGAAGTTATTGAGGTTTTCAATTCAGATAAAAAATTTAGTAATGAAGAACGCTATTTAGTAAAAGTCCTAGACAATATTTTATATTAAAATAAAAATTAAACCACTAAATATTAATTAATTAAAAACCAAAACAATGAAAAAACAAACATTATTATTCTTCTTACTTGCCTTTACAGGTGTACTTGTAACCTTCGGACAAAAAAAAGCAAATGGAACTATTTATTTAGAACATCCTGCAATTGCGGTAGTTGAAAATATGACAAAAGCTTTTGTAAGTGGTGACGTAGATAAAGTTGCCAGTTATTTAGCAGATGATTTCAGATCATTTAATGGAGTCAGTGTGAACGCTAATGATCAAGGACAAGATAAAGAATCTTATGCAAAAAGTGCAAAAGGAATGTTTGATGCTATAGATTATTTATCTATCACACGTACAAAAGGTGCTTATCCCGATGCATTAGAATATAAAGAAAGTAATCAAAAAGATGTTGTTTGGGTTCAGACTTGGGAAGATTTAAAAGGTATGCATAAAAAAACAGGTGTTAAAATAAATATGCCAATGCATAAACTTTTTATTGTTAACAAAAACAATAAAATACAAACCATAATAAATTACATAAACCAAAGTATCCCTGATGAAATTGGGCTTAGCTATGTGAATAGAACCAATGGCACCATTTACAACCACCACGACAACATAAATACAGTTCGTAAAGCAATGTATGCTTATGAAAATTCAGATTTAGACAGAACCATGAGTTTTTACAGTGATGATGCCAAATTCTCTGACATTAATACTGAATTTGGTAAATCTCTTACCAAAGCCGAAATAACACCTATGTGGAAAAAGTTTTTAGACGAGTATGAAATAGTTAGTATCGATATGATAGGCTATCCAGATTATTTAGAATACGAAATGGGTAATGGTCGTGAAGTACTTTCATGGTGGAACTATCGTTTAATTCGTAAATCAGATAAAAAAGCAATTACATTGCCTTTTCATTTCAGTAATAGCTTTGATGCTGATGGGAAAATAATTGCTGAAATGGCATATTACAGCCCAACACTATTAAACGCTAAATAACCTTATTTAATTAAAAGGCAGTTTACAACCAAAACTGCCTTTTAATAATTTAAAATTTTTAATATTCCATGATTTAGCAAAATTAAATCATTATTCCCTAAGTCTTTTTAGTAATAAAATAATTATAAAAAGACCGTATGCAAAATTTAAATTATAGTTATTTCAACCATTTTCCAAATCGCTTTATTACTTGTTTGTATACTTTATCATGTACCTTTTATTTCTAGTTTTAACCTTCTAAATTAATCAAAAATGAAAAATTCAGTAACACTATTGCTTTTAATAATAGGAATAAGTATCATGTCTTGCAACGATGCCAAGATTGAAAAAGACATTAAAATGTATTCCGAGACTTGGGATCACATCGTTAATGATGCAAATATTGATCTCATCAATAATACTAATTTCACTGAAGACATAACAATGGTGACAAGCCCAGAAAATATTGTGGGTATAGAGAATTTCAAAGCTTACTACCAGAATTTCCTAACGGGCTTTTCAGATATAAAATTTTCCATAGTTAATGTGTTTGGACAAGATGACAATATTGTAAAACACTGGAACTTTAAAGGCACTCATACAGGCGATTTTTTTGGTATACCCGCCACAGGAAAATCTGTAGATATAGACGGAGTAACATTAGTAAAAATGAAAGATGGTAAAATTGCACAAGAACAAGACTTTATGGATAATATGCTGTTTATGAAGCAATTGGGAATTGTGTCAGATTATGAAAATGTTAGCTCTATTGATGCTTTATACAAAGCCTTTGAAATTGGAGATATTCCTACGGTTCTTGCCGGTTTAGATCCTAAAGTAGTATGGAATGAAGCCGAAAGCAATCCCTATGCTAGTGGCAACCCATATATCGGTCCTGAGGCTGTTTTAAATGGCATATTTACACGTATAGGGGAAGATTATGAATATTTTAAGCTAGCAGATATTAAACTACATGATATGTCTAATAATCAAGTTCTAGCCACTTTAAGATACCAAGCAAAAGTAAAGAAAAATGGAGCTATTATCGATGCTCAGGCAGAACATCTTTGGACATTTAATAATGGAAAAGTAGTTGCTTTTCAACAATTTGTTGACACAAAAAAATTGGTTGATGCATTTAAAAAATAATCTATTAAATGAAAAAATCATTTATAATATTTCTAGCTCTGGTTTCATTTACATGGATTCAAGCACAGGAAACCGTCTCCTTCAAATTTAATCATATTGCATTATCTGTAAAAGATGTCAATCAGTCGGCAAAGTTTTATAAAAATGTTCTTCAACTTCAAGAAATTACTAATCGTACAAAAATGGATGGCATTCGATGGTTTTCCTTTGGAGAAAATAAAGAATTGCATTTGGTATCAGTAGTAAAAGAGCCCGTTGTTATTAATAAAGCAGTGCATTTTGCATTAAATACAGCAAATTTTGATGCTTTTATTAATAAACTAGATGCTATGAAAATAGATTTTTCTGACTGGGCAGGAAGGAGAAATAAAATAACCACGAGAGCTGATGGCATAAAACAAATCTATTTTCAAGATCCTGATGGCTATTGGATCGAAGTAAATAGTGTTATTGACTGATATTTTAATTTATTCATTTAATAGACGGCGGCTTTATAGCCGGATAGTATTTTAATTTTTAAAATAACTAAGGAACAAATCATTTAAATAAAACCAACCAAAAATGAAAAAAATTCTTAAACTTTCGCTTTATGCCTGTTTTGCATTTAGCTTAATAAAATCAACCGTTTGTATTGGTCAAAATTATGATAGTAAGAAATACAATTTTGAGCAAATAGCAAAACAACGGGCTTTCACAAAAGATGAAAATGACGTCAAAATAAAAATTAATCATTTTATGTCTTTATCAGGTAATTATGATTTTGAGGACATTGAAAAAATAACGACTAATAAACCTAGTTATACAATCCATTTTAGTGATGGTCCTTCAGCGCATGTGAAGTTTGATGCCGTTTCGTATGTTTATGGCGTTCCTCTCACGCAAAACATAAACTACTTCACATTAAAAAAGGAAAGCGATATCTGGAAAATAGTAAACGCCTCCTTTACTTCTACCCCAGTTACATCAGATAAAATAATTTTTGACCTTATGAGTTTTGCAAAAGAATATGCACAGGCCTGGTGTAGTCAAAATCCCAATTCTGTTGCCCTGTTTTTTTCTGAAGATGGGTCATTGACAATCAACAATGGAAAGCACTCCATTGGAAGAACTGCTATTGCTAAAGATGCAGAAAGTTTTATGAAATCATTCCCAGATATGGTAGTCACTATGGACCGTTTAGTTTCAACCTTAAACGGCATAGAGTTTCATTGGACATTATCAGGAACAAATACAGGTACAAATGGCATAGGAAAAAAAGTAAAAATTAGTGGTTTTGAATTATGGCAAATGGACAACAATGGATTGATAAAACAATCTAAAGGTAGTTTTGATGCCGAAGACTACAATAGACAAATCAAGAATGGTTTTGAAAATCAATTTTGAATTTTAAAAGCAACTAACCAACATGAATTCAGAACCAAACACTGCAGAAGTAAAGGATATTGAAACTTTCGAAAAAAACAATTTAATATTATCTGAAAATCCAGTTTTAAGGTACTTAACATTTTCGGTTCTTTACTTTGCTCAAGGCATACCACAAGGAATTACATTGGCTGCTATTCCTGCATGGATGGCTATGAACCATAAAACTCCTGCTGAAATAGGAAGCTTTATTGCTGTTATGGGAATTCCATGGAGTATTAAAATTCTTATAGCTCCAATAATGGATCGATATACCATTTTATCTATGGGCCGTAAAAGACCATGGGTGATTTTTGGTCAATTAGGATTGATCATTAGTTTTTATGCAATTGGATTTGTACCTGATCCTCTAAATAATTTAAAATGGTTAATGATAGTTGGCTTTTTTATTAATTTTTTCGGAGCTTTTCAAGATGTTGCAACAGATGGAATGGCCATAGATGTGGTTCCAATTAATGAACAGGCCCGCACTAATGGACTAATGTGGGGTTCAGTTACCATAGGATATTCACTATCAATGTTAGTTGGTACTGTTTTAATAAACACCTTAGGATTTTCATCAGCAATTCCATTCTTGGCAGTTGCTGTTGGATTTATAATATTAGCCCCAATTATGTTTAGAGAACGTTCAGGAGAAAAGATAATGCCATGGACAAAAGGTGAGATTTCTGAAAA
>Ga0102814_10000165_pt1 | contig 47555 bp, 29 predicted proteins | sample ColrivemetaGS741_FD_79112 | JGI IMG/M metagenome (GOLD analysis project Ga0102814, IMG submission 79112) | Estuarine microbial communities from the Columbia River estuary - Flood tide ETM metaG S.741 | ecosystem: Environmental > Aquatic > Marine > Intertidal zone > Estuary | place: USA...
GAAGAAGAGCGTTTATTAAGTAAAGAGTTTACAGATTTTATAGACACAAATTCTGGCTACCACTTATGTTTTGTTAACGATGGAAGTAAGGATAAAACCTTAGAGGTACTTAATAATTTAAAAAAAGGAAGGGAAGATTTTATAACAGTTTACGATTGTGAAAAGAATGGCGGTAAAGCCGAAGCTGTAAGATTAGGCATGTTACACATGGCTAAAAAGGAAGATCTAGATTATATTGGATTTTTAGATGCCGATTTGTCTACCGATTTATCTGATTTTGACGAACTAGTTTCAACTATCGAAAACTCTGAATTTAAGATTGTAAGTGGTTCTAGAATTAGCAGAATGGGAGCTAATATTACCAAAGAATCAGCTAGAAAAATTATCAGTTTAACAATCAACTTCATTATTAGAAAAATTTTAAAAATGGACTTTAAAGACACACAATGTGGTGCCAAAATTTTCCATAAAGATGTTATTGAGATTGCTTTTAGTGAAAAATTTGTGACTCAATGGATATTTGATGTTGAAATTTTCAAAAGAATGACACAGCATTTTGGCCTAAAAAAAGCAAAATCAATGCTTTGTGAACAACCTTTAAAGAGATGGATACATGCAGATGGATCGAAATTATCAATGAAAGATTCTGTAAAAATTATATTTCAATTAGGTGAAATAGCATGGGTTTACAGAAGAAATTCTATCAAAAACCAACAGGCTACAAATTCAACGAACTTAGTTTTAAATTCATAATAATGGTTGGAATTATATTAATATTTAATAATAATGAAAACAATTTAAACTTTGATTTAATTACACAAACCTTAAATGCAGCTACCGAGTTGCATTTTTGCTTAGTAAATAATGGAAGTTCAGATAATACATTATATTTTTTAAATGAAGTAAAGCAAGAGAGTCTAAATAAAACAAGTGTATTGGATATTAAGAAATACAAAAGCGCTGTTTTTGCTTTAAAATCGGCAGCCCGCTATTTAAATAGCACTGAAAAAATAAAGCATTACGGTTATTTAGAAATTGAAAACTCAAATAGTATTACAATATTAAATCGTCTCATCGATTCAAATAATGACACACCCATTCAATTAAATTTGAAACATTTTGTAAACCCACAAGAAGACCGGCTTATCATTAAAAATACTTTCTTTTTAATGGATTATATTAATACCATTCTAAACAACAACACAATAGGAGTAGTTTCTAATTAATCTTGAATTTTAAGACCCTATAGTTTTAACTGTACTACCTTGAGTTAAGGTTACTATGTAATCAAGTGTTTTAAGATTTGCTTTAAAGTGTACACTTTCGTTTTGGTTGGTCCACAATATATCGATTTCATAATCTGTTGTTTGATTGATTTTAACCGTTCCTGAAAATGCTTTTGAAGTATTTCTTAGCCTAATTAATTCTAATTGTTTAAGTACGATCTCCTCTTTAATCCCATCTTGCACATCTTGTAACGTTAACGTAGTTCGGTTAATTTCTTTATGACCAGCACTACCTCCTTTATCGGCAGCTTCATAATTATTTTTTCCAGCAAAAACATCTAAATACCATATTTGCGGAATCCCTGGCATAAACATCTGAATAGCTCTAGCAAGTAATAACTTTTGTTCATCTTCTCCTAATGCACTGAAAAACGTTGCATTTACCTGATAATAAGATATCTTTTTCCCTGATGGGTCATATAAATTTTTAACTCTACCTCCACGCTCCATGATTTTATTCATAATGCCTTCAATCTCCGCGTCTTCTAACAGTCCTTTATTATAAACACCATTTACTTCTTTTCCTTTTAAATCTAAAACAGGAATCCCATCATGACACCCTAACATATTCACGGTTTTATAGCCCTTATCTATAATTTCTTTAGCCCAAGAAAGGAGTGCTCTACTATTAGCGTTTTCAATAGTATGAATGGTTAATCCAGGCAAGAAAAAGTCGTATATATAATAACCTTCTTTGGCAACCTCATCGTGTAAATGCAATCCGTATTCTGCATGAATTTCTGGCAAAAGTGTTAACTCATTCTTGTCCGCTATTTGCTTAATACGTTCTAAATGTTGCCAGGTCCCAGGTTTATTAAAAAAGTTAGACTGACCAATTTCTTTATGTAAATATGCAAAGGCATCTAGTCTTAAAATTTTACCGCCAAAACCACTAACTTTTTGCAATGTTTCCTCATAAAAATCCCAAACTAATTCAGAATTGGCATTCACGTCCATTTGCCCTAAATACGAACGTTTATGGTTTATTATTTTTATAATTTCTTTGGTTAGACGATCGTCCACTTTAAAGTTTAAGGAAGTAAAATCTTTGTTTACGTCAATCGCTTTATTTACTATTTTACAAACAAACTTAGCTTTATCTGAAGTTAAACCTTCCACCTTATTTAAATCCTCAGTGCTTATTTTGTTATAAGTTATTTGCTGATAAAAAGTATTCCAATAAGGTTTTTCGCTACCATCTGGAAAAACAACTTTCAAAATAGGAAGTCCAGATTTTCTCATAAACAACTTATTGAGAAATTCTTCTCTAGGGATCATAACACCATCTTTTCCCATCGTACCATTACCTATCCAAAACTCGTTCCAATTAATAAAAAAATCCTTGTATCCAGATTGGTCTCCATGCTTTATTAAATCTTTAAATTGTGGCGACGCCACAGATAAATGATTTAAAACAATATCAAATTTTAGCTGAATATTTAAAGCGTCAAGTGCTTTTAAATCTGCCTCTGAAACCAATTCTTTGTTTATGTCATAATCTATTACCGAAAAACCTCTGTCTAAATCGCTATTAAAGAATGTTGGCAGTACATAAAACAATGAAAATACATCTTTGAATTCTGGCATTTGTAACATAGTAACCATATCCTGCAAATTCATCCCGATACTATCTGGGTAGGCATTTAACATCGCGCCGTTGCTTATTTTCTTTTCTTTTGCCATTGTTTTATTGTTATACCAGAACTGTAATTTATAGTTATTAAAAATAGAGTCATTTTAATTTTTAAATAGCGTATCTGGACTCGTTAATTGGTTTAAATTTGAAATATTTTTTTTATCTAATAAGGACACTCCTAAATTATATGAGGCATTCATCCAACCAAAACCTCCCGGAGAAATGTATTCGAAATTGGTTCCAACATTACCATATTCTGCGAATACTTTGTGAGTCGCTTCAACAACATCAAATTTTTCAGGAATGGTACCATTATAATCTACTGCGCTTTTAGTAATCATAAATAGCCATCTATAAATTAATTCTTGTGCCTCATCTACAAAGCCATAGTTTAATAATCCTTTCCAAATCATCATTTGATGTGGTGCCCATCCATTTGGATAATCCCATTGGCGTTGCGGTTGGTTTTTGGAAATTTTTTCAATACTCGCCTTTGTACAACCTGCTATGCCTCCTTTTTCTTTTAATAAAGGTAGCGCTGTTTTTACAAGTTGACGTGCCTGGTGCTCTGAGCATAAATTAGACCATAAAGGCATAAGTGTAGTTGCCGCCACAAAATCGGATTGCTTATTTGTAACAACATTGTAATCAAAATACATTCCCTTACTTTCATTCCATAAATATTTATCAACTAAAACTTTCCTGGAATTCGCTTTTTCTTTCCAATAAGCAGCAGTATAACCCTGAAAGTCTCCATTAAATTCCTGTTGGATTATTTCAGAAAAATCGCTTTCATATTTATACAACATAGCATTTAGTTCTACCAGATTTAAATCGGCACAATGGCCTTCAATCCTGTAAGAAGTATCATGCCCAGATTCCCTAACCGTTCTATCATGTATGAAATAAGTATCTAGAGTGTCGTTTAAAATAACCTCATTAGCATAATCTTCTTCGTATTCAGCAATAGTTGTATTCAACGCATCAGCAAAAGGTTTTATTATGGCATCAAAATGACCTTCCTCGCATTCTGGCGGAATACCAATTCCTTCAGCCAAATATCTATTAAGTCCGTTATCTGTAAGTCGTTTTCCTTTTACCATCCACACCGCTTCGTATTCTTTTATAGCCGTTATAAGATTACTTTTTAACCATGCTTTATCTTTTGTGTTTTCGAAGACCTCTCTAATTATACTACTATAAAATGGTGGTTGCGTTCTTGTTAAGTAGTAAGATCTGTTAGCGTTCAGGATTTTACCATAATATTCAATTTCGTATTGAAAATTATCGGCCATGGCTTTAGATAGTTCTACTTTTCCGTCAATTAATAATCCCACCGATTCAAAATAACTATCCCAACCATACATTTCGTTAAAACGCCCACCAGGAACCACAAAAGGGACACCTTTTATCACACCATTATTTTCTTGAAGTTTTAATGATAATATACCCGGTTTCTTATTTATCGATTTAACAAACTGAGGTGTAATGTGCTCTGGTAATAAGATGGCTTCTATTGGTAATTCATTTTCAAGATTCCTATAATATTTTAAAGCAGCCAAATCTTTAAAAGGAATATATACTCTTAATTTACTTGAAGTCAGCGTTTCATTCTTTGTGTCGTGAATAAGATTCTGAACACCCGTTTTATCCATAGTTCTGGTGAGGTCTTTCCAAAAATAATCTTTTATAATTCTTGAAATGCGACTTACCGGAGGCTCTTCTATTTTAGACAATGGAATTTCGGCGATAACCAAACCTTCTTGCTTTGCTATTGCCAATTCCTGCAATAAATTGGCAAGATAATAAGTGCCTTTTACAATATGAATTTCGCCCGTAGAGGTTTCAACTTTAAATGCTTTCGGCCCGTTATCATCAATCGTTATTCTTTTATCATTATCTGTATCTTCCTGTAAAAGCAGGTTTTTTAAACACGTTTCTATATTTACCTTAATTTTCATAATGCTATTGTAATTGTTTCTTAGACATTCTATCAATCAACAGCACAAATATTATTAAAAGGACCATTGGAATTAAAAGAAAATAAAAGGCCTTTGCACCGCCAACACTTTCAAATAATTCGCCAACAACTCTTGAACCAATAGTGCCTCCTAAAGCAGAAAAAATAATAATTAATCCAGACATTGGGGAGTGTAAACTTTTAGGCAACGAACTTAATACCGTTGAATTTAATAAAGGATAAATGGGAGCAATAAACAAACCTATAAGTGGTAATACAAAACCTAATGTTGGCACATTTGATAGCTGTGTAATTTCTCCAATAGATTCAATATCGCCTTGCATTTGAGGTAAAATATAAATTAAAATACTGCCCGAAATAACGACACACATAACAACTAAGACTACCCAATTAATATATTTAGTTAAGAAACCTGCTATAAATCTCCCCAATGCCAAGGAAAGCGCCAATATACTTGCCATTTGAACACTTAAAACAGAATTAAAATTGAATATTTTTTTATTGAATGTTGGTAGCCACGTCATGATACCTTGTTCTATCATAACGAATAAAAATGCCGAAATAATAAAAACCAAGACTAACGGGACAACCATTAATTTAACAGACTCCAATAAGTCATCTTTTAAGCTAGAACCTATCGCTTCGACTTCATATTCAACTTTAGAAAAAAGTAAAAATATAAAGGAAATTAAAATAAGCCCACATAAAAAATAATATACGTTTAACCAGGAATTTTCATCTGAAGAATAAAAAGCGGGGAATAAAAAATATGCTAAAGCAATTCCAACCATAAAAAACCCTTCTATAGAGCTCATTAAGGAGGCATGTTCTTTTTTAGAATCTGTTAAAATCCCTATAAGTGAATACACAGATAGCTTTATTAATGCAAAACTCACCCCAATAGTTAAAAATAATACCTTCGTATAGAAAAAAGAATTTCCAAAAATCATTTGCAAACAACCGAAAAACACAATCCCTAATGCAACGAGCATTGCTTTTTTATAACCAAATCGAGGTAAAAAAGATGCAATTAAAAAAGACACTAAAGCAATTGGTAAATCTTTAAAGGCTTCTAAAATTGAAGCTTGAGATTCGGTTACTTTATATACATCAATTGATTTTTCAATAACTATTCCAACACTATTTAACAAAATAGCAAAAACAAAATAGTTAAGATAAATAGATATTTTAATACTTAAATTCTTCATTTTAATAAATGTATTGTTAGTTAGTGTGCACTTCCGCCTGAGAAAACTTCTGTTTCATCTTCATTAACAGAATCAGGTACTTTAAGTCTTAATGCTAGGATACCCGCAATAATAAAAAATACACCTCCTAATATTATGGCATTCACCGCACTATTATCTAAAAGATTTTTTACAATGGGACCGAAAGTTAAAGTTTGAATTCCCATAGGAATAACAATCATCATATTTAAAATCCCCATATAAACACCACGTCGCTCCTGCGGGACAATTTTTGAAACCATCGAATACGGAATACCCATCATAGCTGCCCAACCTATACCAAATAAAATCATTGGCAAAATTACTAAAAGAGGGTCTTGAATATAAGGTATACAAAGCATCGCAATGCCCGTTAAAAACAAACTAAACACATATACTTTTTTACCACCAAATTTTAATGCCAACGGCACCAATGCCAAAGCAAAAACAATAGTCGAAACATTATAAGTTGTATTCATTTTTGCAGCTTGACTTAGTGCTTGCGATTTATCGAAATTCATACTTTCTTCAAACATGGGCGCAATAAACTGCCAATACACAAACAAAGCATACCACTGAAATAAATAGACTGCGGAAAGTCTCCACATAAAATTTGGCATATCTTTTATAGCATCAACAATTTCCTTAAAGGGTGTTTTTACACGTTCAGCAAATGGTAACGCATTATGCCTTTTAATTTCCTCGAATTCTTTATCAGAAGGAGGTATTTCTGGTGTTTTTAGAACGGACCACAAAATTGTGGAAACCGATAACACAGCACCAATAAAGAATGAATAATACAACCATTTAGGAATACCACTTACTGCTTCAGTTACCGTTTCTGCACCACCAAACCAATCTTGAAATAGAAAAATAGAGGCATTCGCCAAAACAATCCCAGCACCAACAAATAAACTTTGCATTTGATAGCCAAAACTTAATTGCTTGTTTGGTAATTTATCTCCCACAAAAGCGCGATATGGTTCCATAGCCATATTATTTCCTACATCAAGAATCCACAATAATCCTACTGCAAACCATAACGTTGGACTAAAAGGAAAGGCGAATAAACATAAACTTCCTATAAGTGCGCCAATTAAAAAGAACGGTTTTCTTCTCCCCCATCTTGGTGACCATGTTTTATCTGAAATAGCACCGATTATAGGTTGAATAATTAAACCCGTAACTGGGCCTGCAAGATTTAGTAATGGTAAATCTTCATGATGTGCCCCTAAAAATGAAAAAATAGGATTAACAGCCGTTTGCTGCAAACCAAAACTGAATTGAATTCCTAAGAACCCAACGTTCATATTAAAGATTTGCCAAAACGATAAGCTTGGTTTTTTAATCATTTTCTATTTTTTTAGATTAGTAATATTAAATTTTTTGTCCATTGAAATATTTGCCAATTGTTTATGCTTTTTTACAATTTGATGCTCAATATCGAGAACTTGTTCTGCAAAATCATCTATAATATCACGTGCTCTTTGTATTCTTAATGCACGCGTATCTTGATAGTTAATTTCCATGAATACTTTGTAATTTGGTTTCTCAAGAAGCATTGCATAAGTGCCTTCAACAAGACAAAAATCGTAATCCAAACAATTTACATGTTCTTCTAGAATTACATTCTCATCATAGATTACTAATGGCTTTTTAAGAACAGTTTTACCTTTCATAAAATCATCTATATGAGAATCTAAAAGCTTTAATTTCACTTCATGAATTCCCACATTAGAAATATCTTCTAATCTATTATTATGGTTGTCTTTAGGAGGTGAAATAAAATAATCATCGGCATGAAAAATAAATCCCCTTAAATTTGTAGTTTCCTCAATATCTTTTAAAAGCGCATAGGTTAGCGATGTTTTACCGCATCCAGATTCGCCTCCAACCGATATACAAATTCTATTTTCCTTATTTAGTATGTCTTTTAATTCACTCATAACAAGATTAGTTATTTGCTTGTATGTTGAATGATATATTAATTTATCTCCTATCATGTGCTAGCTTAGTTTAAATAAATTAAAATTTATTTTTCTATTATACTTATTGCAAAACCACCCCCAGCTGCTAACTGTAAGTTTAAAGTAGATGTATTGGTTAATTCTATTTCTTCAATGGCATAATCTTGAGGGTTATTATCCCAATGCGCATTTGGTCCATCTTTATATATAATCGCATTGTAGGTTTTGCCCGAATCTAAAAATTCAAAAGCAAGTGATGCATTTCTAGGGTTTTCATCTGTAATACCTCCAATAAACCAATTTCCAGTTACACGTTCTTGTCTTGCTATGTAAACATAATCTCCAACTTCACCATCTAAAACCTTGGTATGCTGCCAATCTACCCCAACATCTGTTATAAATTGAAATGCTGGATGTATCTTTCCATTAATAATATAATGTTCCGGTAAATCGCAAGCCATTTGAATTGGACTGTAAATAACTACATATAATGCCAATTGATGCGCCAAAGTAGTATTAACTTGATTGTCCTTTTTATAATCATCAAACTTGACGTTAAAAACACCCGGAGTAAAATCAAACGGACCCGAAAGCATTCTTGTAAAAGCTACTGTAGGTAAATGATTTGGTGGATTTCCCCCATCCTTCGCCCAGGCATTAAATTCTTGACCACGATTGCCTTCGCGTGATATTTCATTTGGATACGTTCTGCGTTTTCCTGTATCTTTAATTGGTTCGTGAGCATTCACTGCTATTTTCTTTTTAGCAGACTCATCAATGACTTTTTGATAGTGATTGACCATCCATTGCCCATGATGATATTCTCCTTCTGGAATTATTTTCCCAACATATCCTGTTTTCACTGAGTTGATGCCATTAGTCTTCATGAAATTGTAAGCAACATCCATTTGTTTTTCATAAGTTAGAGGTGCAGCAGAAGTTTCGTGATGCATGATTACTTCTACGCCTTTTTCTTTTGCATAGCGCATAACTTCTGCAAAATCATAATCGGCATAAGGGGTCATAAAATCAAAAACGCCTTCACGATCATTACTAATCCATTTATCCCAACCTGTATTCCAACCTTCTACTAAAAGACCTTTAATGCCATTAGCAGATGCAAAATCGATGTATTTTTTTGCGTTTGCGGTGGTTGCTCCGTGACGCGATGTTCCCACTTTACCTAATGTAAAAGTATTCATGTCTTGACTTCCTTCCAAATCCCAGGTTGATTTTCCAATATGCATTTCCCACCAAATCCCTACATACTTCATGGGTGTAAAATAGCTTACATCGCCAATAACATTTGGTTCGTTAAGGTTTAATATAAGTTTAGACTCTATTAAATCGCCTGCTTTTTCAGCAATTTGAATGGTACGCCAAGGGGTATTAAAAGGTAAGGTTACTTTCGCCTTTCCACCTAACCTTTCAGAACCTACCAATTCACTTACCATGTTCAAGTTTTCAGTATCTACTTTTAAAGTCATACCTGCATAATTGGTTAAATTGGCTTCATGAAAACTTAAATACAGCCCGTCTTCGGTTTTCATAGTTACAGGAGTATTCACTGCATTTTCAGGAATATGTGTAAAACTTAAACCAGAAGTTTTTTGTTTTGAAATGGCATCAATATCAGAAAACTTTGATTCGTTATATAAATGTTCATAACAATCCCAATCACCGGGCTGCCACCACACTTTATGATTTCCTATTAAATTGAATTCGGTATTTTCAGCGGTAATTAATACCTCTTTCAAATTTGATTGCTCTGGAAATTCATATCTAAAACCTAAACCGTCATTGTAAACTTTAAAATGAATATTTAGTAGTCTTTTTGAACCAGTTTGTTCTTCTAAATTTACCACCAGTTCATTGTAATTATTTCTAACTTCCAATTGTTCTCCCCAAGGCATTTGCCAGGTTTCATCAGCAGTTCCTGTTGTTGTATTTGTAATTTTAAAATTATCTTTTAAAGATGGTAAATCTTTAAAATCGAAACTCATAAAAGAAGTATCAATAACTGTTTTGTTTTTATGTTTTAATAAATAGATAGGCTGTCCTGTTTTGGTAAGTGAAAATTCAATTTTAATATTATTATCAGGAGAATTAACAAATAATAGTGTCTCCTCATTTTTGCAAGCAGAAAAGAGGATTATAAATAGTATTATTAAACTGTTATAAGATCTAATTTTTTTCATTTTATTTTATTAAATTATAGTTGCTCTGACTTTAAATTTAAAGTGTCAGTGTGTTTTAATACTGTTTTTTTATTTCATGAAGATAACACGCAAATAATCTAACATTGCCGTATTAACCTCTACATTCATATTGTTGTTCCAATCTTCAAAATGAATTTTTATTTTATTTTTTCCTGAATTAAGATGTACTTTTCGGCTATTGGAGAATCCCCAATCTGACCATTCATCCAAACCACGCTGGGGCATTACAATGATGCCCTCATAATTATCATTTACTGTAAGGCTTCGAATTGCACACTTGTTGTTTGTGTTCCATCTTCCACTTCCGTTAGAATATTTAAAGTCCAGTATGTATATTCCCGTTTTATCAACTTCTACATTAAGTACAATTTCCTTGTTTTTATTCATTGCCAATTCAACAAATCCATTTCCTGAATAATTACTGTATGGTAATTTTGAAGCCGATATAAAATTTTCTATTTCAACGATTTGGGTATTCTTAGCAAAAACCACAGGTTCGCTGGCAAAACCTTCATAACCTTTAGTATCGATGGCACTAACCATATAGGAAGCATAGTTTTCGGTTTCGATATAATATTGGTTTTCGGTAGTTGTTTTTAATAATGTTCCATTTTTATATATGCGGTATTCTTTAGCATCATTTATAGGTTGCCATTTTAAATTTTTACCATCCTTTTCAGCTAAAACCGTTGGTAATGTAAAATGATTTTTTACTTTATTTATACCCGAATTTGGAAAATCATTATCCGCTAATTCGATAACAATATCCTGATTTCCCATTGCATTATTTGGAATAAACGCTTGTCCTGCGGTTTTACCATTAATGGTTACCTTTTTAATTTTCGTTCCATGCCCATTTACTGTAATGTTTAAAACGGCATTTCTATAATGGAAATTTGAAAGTGTCTTTTTACCTCCGTAAACCTTTGGTACAACCGGGTTAAAGTATAAACCGTCATTTTTAAATTCCATGCCCATAAACACTCGGTGAACCATTGCCATATTACCAGCCATACTCCAAAGCATCTGATGTGAATTAATTTCAGTACCTAAAAAGTCGCCAGTTTCTGCGACCATATTTTCATAATTTGTCAAAAACAAGGCTGACGCGCGATACACACCTGCCAAACCATGATTTAAAACGGCTTCGTTGCCAGTTTTTGCTGCTGCCCAATTCCAATAAGACTGAACAAAAGGCCATATACCGTTATTATGGTAAGGAGGAATTCCTGGTATCTGAGGATAGATACAAGTTGCCCCAAATTCCGTTAATGGCGATCTTGAAATAATAGAAGCCGCCTGTTCCTTATCTGCAACCTCAAAAAGTATTGCTAACGCTTCACCTAAAGCTTCATACCTAGGAGATAAAATTAATTCATCACGGCCATAAAGAAATTGAGCATAGTAACCTTTGTCTTGCATCCACAAATAATCATTGATACCCTTTTTAATTGCTTCAGCTCTTTGATTATAAACCTCAAAGGGTTCTCCTTTAATTTTTGCTATTTCACTTAAAATACGATGTGCCTGATAATGAACCACATTGGTTCCTAAATTCTGGGATACATAAATATCTCGATTATCCATCCACTTTGGATAGGTTTGCTCGCGCCAATCTAAAAATGATGATTCTCCAGAATACAACCCAGATTTGTTGTCGTATATCGTTTTATAATCGTCTTCTAAAGTGTTTTTAATAATAGGATAAACCTCATCTAACCATGACTTATCTCCTGTTACTTTATAAATTTCCCAAGCAGCTAAACACCATGTTGTTCGATCAGATGATACTGGCCATGCGCCACCTGAACCTGTATCCTGGATAATGCGTCCACGGTTTACTTTTTTACGCAAGCTTATTTTAGCTACTTCGGGTTCATGATAAGAAAATGCCAATAAAATAGAATAACTTACATCACGGGTCCAAACACCTCCCCATTTTGCACCAGTTCTTAAAGTGCTGTCTGGTTCAATATTTTGAATAGCCTCTTCTAACGATAAATTAAATAAGACATCTACAATAGGTTGATCTGAAGTGTATTTTGGACGTTTAGAAAGATCTTTTGACAACTTCCATTCTTTATCTAATGAAGCGGTTTCATCATATGGATTTAAGATGACTGTAAGACTATAAATACCGGGATTATCTGTCGGTTCTAATTTCAAGCCTTTACTGTCTAAATTAACAAAATCCCACGATAATGGTTCTGAGCCTCCAGCTACATAAAAGCCCTTAAAGTCGTCTTTAGCAACTTTAGTACCGTCAAAAGATTGATAATACCCTTTGTTTTCAAATTGTTTCAAAACAGAAGACATATCTACCATAAAAGTGTATTCGTAATTTGTTGGTAAAAAAGTGCCTGGATTATCTGGGATTGACTTAGGATGTTCGCCAAACTTAACAAAAGAAGACTGATGATCATTTTCGCCTATAATCAACCAATGGTTTGCTCCTGTGGGTAATTCATTATCTTTCTCATTTATAGAAAACTTAAACTCAATCAGTCTCGAAAATGATGTACTTGTCGGACTTTGGTAATTTGATTTTAGATGTGTAGGTGATACGACTACTGCAACATTATCACCTTGTATAACTTTATTCTTGTATATCGAAAAAGAAGCAGATTCATAAATAATGGTGTTATCCATTGTTGTTTTGTTTGATTGGCACGATATCATTATACCTAACAATACGAATACAAATATTTTTTTCATGTTCATTTATTTAATTCGGTGATAACGGCTTGATATGGTCTTAATGTAATTTTACCATTATTGATAGTTAAAACGTCGTAATTATTAATAATTTCTGTTTTAATTGATTTATTTTCAGGTAATTCTATACTCGAATCGTGGTCCGTAAAATTTAAAAGTACTAACAATTTTTTATCGTTTAATGTTCTGGTAAACGCATAAATCTCTGGATGTTCAGCTTGTAATAATTCGTATTTTCCATAGACTAAAACTTTGTTGTCTTTTCTAATTTTAACCATTTTCCTGAAATGATTTAATACACTTTTAGGGTCTTTTTCTTGAGCTGCAACATTAATATCTTTATAGTTTTTATTGACACTCTTCCATGGTGTTCCAGTAGAAAACCCAGCGTTTCCTGAATCGTTCCATTGCATTGGTGTACGGGCATTTTCTCGAGAATAGTAGTTAAGTTGTTCCATAAACTCATCTATGTTTCGTCCCTGTGCTTTTGCCATTTCATAATCACCTATAGCGGCGACATCTACATACTCTTTAATAGTTGGCATATCAATATTAGTCATGCCCAATTCATCTCCATAATAGGTATATGGCGTACCTCTCATGCTTAAAAGGAACGTGTTAAGCATTTGGGTTGAAACCGTTCTGAACTCGGGGCTTGGGTTACCAAATCGATCAACCAGTCGTGAATTATCATGATTTGAAAGAAATATAGCTATCCAACCTTTTTCCTCAAAGGCCTTATCCCATTTACTAAAAACTTCTTTAAATTGAGAAAGTTCAAATCCATCTGTAGTTCTAGACATATCAACAGATTCAAAATGATATGCCATTTGAAGTTCATTTCTATCTGCATCGACTAAATCATGTGCATCATCAAAAGTACTTCCTGCGCCTTCTGCAACAGCGAACACATTATAGGGCTCTATGACTTCTTTGTACATTTCCTTTAAGTAATCATGAAGTTGCGGTCTCATACCATACCATTTTATAAAATCTTTTTCATGCCCCTTTGGCCATTCTGGAAAGGTGGTGTCTTTGCTAGCAAACTGAAAAGCATCCATTCTAAATCCATCTACGCCTTTTTCGGCCCAAAATTTCATGATGTCGTAAACTTCCTGACGCACTTTTGGGTTTTCCCAATTTAAATCGGGTTGTTCTTTCGCAAAATAGTGAAGATAGTATGCATCTGTTTGTTTGTCGTAAGTCCAAGCACCTTCAGGATCAAAAAGGCTATGTCTATGCGGTGGTTTGCCTTTCTCGGCAGGCCACCAATGGTAATAATTTCTATATGGATTATCTCTTGAGCTTCGCGATTGTTTAAACCATTCGTGCTCATTACTACTGTGATTTACAACAACATCAAGCACAAACTTAATACCTCGTTTTTTCATGCCATCAAGCATTTCCTGAAAATCTTCCATGGCGCCATACCGTGGATGTATTGTCCGATAATTACTTACATCGTAACCATTATCTACCAAAGGCGAATCGAAAAAAGGATTCATCCAAACCATGGTTATTCCTAAACTTTCCAGATAATCTAACTCTTCAATAACACCTTTGAAATCGCCAAAACCATCACCGTTTGTATCTTTAAAACTTTGAGGATAAATTTGATATAAAACGCCTTCTTTCCACCATGCTGAGCTATCTGAAACAACTTCAATTTGAGCCGTTTCGTTTTTTTTGCAACTATTTATTAATGCCATAGCTAATAAGAATGCTATTAGATTTTTCATTTTTACGATTATTTAAATAGTAATATTTAAGAAACCTTAACAATTTCATCAATATTTACCACACTTTATACTTTTTGAAGTATAAAGTGGCATTCTAATAAACGAAATCGTTTTCGAATAAATGTAAAATTTTATTCCAAAAAGAAATAGGATAGAAATGTTACTCTGCAATTATATAACTACTCCCTAAAAAGTAATAAGTGCAAAAAATATTATTACAATATAGCTTCAAAGTAAGATTCTTAAAGATCTAATTTACTAGCGGAAAAATGACCTAAATTTTTCCCTTGTTTCAAACCATTATCTATCGCTGCTCAATAATGAATACCTCCATAAAGCGACTAACTGCTGTTTTGCTAGAAGCTGTATAGAAAGGACTTAAAATTTCGTAATTAATTAAGGTTGGATAGGCATATAAATTTCTGCCAGCCATTTTGTTGCATCACCCCCTAAATGCGGGTCGTTTCTATATATTTCAACAGGAAGATTATTTATATTAATATTATTCGTTTTTGCATAATCCATTAATCTATACCATGCTAAATGAGACGTACTATAGTTCCCATTATAATCAACCTTAATACCAGATTTAGGTATAGACTTCTTAATTTTCACGATATCACTCTCAGGATATTTCTCCATTTCCTTTATTGGAAAACAAAAATTAAATTTGATGCTATCGTTGTCCATATTCCAACTTGTTATTTCTGAAAATGGGTTTCCTGTTAATTCAATGTCATTATCTTTAATATAACTCATCACAAGAGAAATATTACTAACCATTGTCATTGCCTTATTAGTTGTATTAGATTCTAAAGTTATATAAGCACAATTAACTGAAGACAGCGTGTCTTTAGATATTTTTGAAATTTTATAAAACTTTGTTTTATCATTCATATAACTCCTTAATTCCATCACATTAGAAATTCGCCTTTTAACAAAATCATTTTTATAGAAAATAGCTTGTAGATTTTGTTTAAAACTATGCGACTCATCTTTAATTTTTAGAGTTATGAAAGAAGTTGTGTCGTTCTCCTTTATAATTTGCCAATCTAAATTATATATTGTATCACCAGATTTAAGCTCTTGATTAATATGATTAAATGGATGTTTTTCTATAAGATTTATAACCTTATTGTTTTTAGGCTCACCATCGTTCCATTCTAAAATATGATGATATACAATACCAGGCACCTGATGCGTTTTAAAAGTAATTTTATAATTATAATCTTTAATAAAAAAATACCAAATTCCTAATAAAACAATAGGAAAAAGCGCTACTAAAATGATTTTCTTTTTGTTCATTTTAATTTGTCATTTTTAATCTTTCAACCACTAAACCACCTACTTTTATTCCTTGTTCTATTCCTATTTCTACTGCAGACCTGTAATGAATACCTCCATACATTCTACTTAAGGCCGCTTCTTTTGCTGCTTGATTAAATGAATTATAGGATCTAATTGGCAACCCGTATCTTATTTCGCTATCATCTAAAAAGCTAAAATTATCTCCAAAAATATTTGTTAAAATAGTAGCCGCAGAACCAGAAACTACCGAGTGACCACTTGTATATTCTGGAAATGGTGGTGTTTGTAAAACGGGCCTCCATTCTTCATCCAAATACTTATTTATAAGCGTCTCTGGTCTAATTAAGTTACTTCTATATTTTTCATCCCAACAACTAATAAAAGCATCGGCAATTCCAATCGCTGTTTTAGTATAAGCAAAAACTGTTTTATCAAAATCTGCTTCATTACTTTTACAAGCTATTTGAGCAATTAAAATCCAATGTGCTCCAGGTGTGATTTTTTTGGTAGCAAACATTAAATGACCTCGATTAACCGACACATATGGGTTACAATCCCAAAATTTAGCAATTTGAATTTCATTAGACTCATCGCCTTCTGCTTCCATTTTTTTACTTAACATGTATACCTCCTTTAGTTCTTTATAAAAATCTGAATTTTCATCCATTGAGAATTTTGGAGGTGGAATTGGCTTAAACTGAGATGCAGAATCTAAAACGAAAGTTCTAATTTTATTCCAATGAGGCTCTAAACCGTCCATATATGCTGGAGGTGTGGGCTGCCAACGACCTTCCTCTTGTGTATCAACAGTATATTTAGGCATGGTTCTGGTTTGACCATAATTATCTGCATCCATCCATTTAGCAATAAAATCTGTTACTTCTAATGCATAGTCTTTAGAGTCTTGAAACTCAATTGGATTAATTTTTTCCCAAACGGCATAAATACTATCTTGATATACTTCTAATTTTTCTTCTGAAAAAATTAACCGTTTACTCATATTTAAATGCGCCATAAAAGCCGCTAACTGATAGTTTACTTTCTTAGAACTATCTGGTTTTGGTATCTCACCAAGTGAATTAATTTGCCCTTTTAATGATTTATAATCTTTATTATTTTGTGCAATTATTTCATAAGCTGCAATATCTGGATAAACAAAAACACGACTTGCAACTGGAGGAGAAAAAATATCATGTATCATGATATCTATTACATTATTAACCGTGTTATGAAAATCATTAGCTGAGACTTTTATCGGCTCATAATTTTTTTTACATGACACTGATAAAAGTACGAATGCTATAACTACTAGGGACTTCTTATTCAATTTCATTATGATTTTATTAATTATGTAGTTCATATACTTGGGCGCTTTCGTTATTAAAAGTTACCAATAAATACGTTTTATTATTCTGTTTTAAAATATTTAAATGTCTTGCTGCTTTTCCGTTTAGATTTAAACCTAATTTGTTTCCTAAAACCATGTTTTTATCGGATTTTATTAGTGCTCCTGAAAAGGAATCAAATCGTCCATGAAAAGGGGTTACGCCAAAATAGTTACCTCCAACAAGCACTTCATCTTTACCATCTTTATCAAAATCATATTTTAAAAAACAAGTAAGTGGAGATACTTGTAACTCATTTATAAAAGGCACAAATGAAAATTTATTATTGTCATTTCTTAAATAACCAGAATGTAATTCGTGTACATTTAAAACGACTGCGCTTTTTAAAACTTTACTATCAAAAATAGCTTCGATAGGTTTTCCTGCAAAATCTTTATAGGATAAAAATTTCTTTTTAAGACTAACCATTTGTTTAGATAAATCATCAAAATTCAATAAAGTGTAATACGCTCCATTCTTTTCAGTACATACAATGGTTTCTGTACTTCCATTAGCATCAAAATCTGAATAGTACATTTTCATGGGATACTTTTGTGACGCTTTAAACTTAGTGTTCGTACCCCAGTTTCCTAAAAGATAATCTTTATCTCCATCATTGTCAATATCAAAGGCAATGATGCTTTGCCATAAACCATTCAATTCTTCATTTAATAATTGAACTTCTCTAAAAGTGCCATTTTCATTTTTAAAGAATTTAGGCGACATCCATTCACCAACCACAATCAAGTCTGTTTTTCCATCTTTATTAAAATCATCCCAAATAGCATCGGTTATCATTCCCACATTTTGTAACGATTTATTTTCTATTAAAGTGAAACTACCTTTTTCGTTTTTTAAAATAAATGAGTTGGGCATATTTCCAAAATCATTGGAAACAGCATTATTTCCAACAAACAAATCAAGATCGCCATCATTATCAAAATCATTTGCTTTTACTACGGAAGCATTTTCAAAGTAATCTGGCAAGTTAGATGCAACAAAACTGGAGTCGTTCTGAACATAATAACTATCAAGCAATGGCTTCATTTTATTGTAAAAATCCGCACCTCCTGACCCAATAAATAGGTCATTTTTGTTATCGCTGTTAAATTTAGCAATTATTGCCACAACATCTTCTTTTACGGAGTCTTTCGCAATAGATGCTATTTTAGTTTCTTTGAATCCTGTACCTGAATTCAAGTATATTTTAGAAGAAATATGTTTTGAACCTCCAAAAAAGATGTCATCTAATCCATCATTATTTAAATCGCCAATAGCCGTAGCTGGACCTCTATCTGATACTTGATACGGGATTAATTTCTGTCTATTAAAATCTATATAATTATCTTCTTTATGGGTAAAATTAATACCCAAATTATCTTCAACCTGATTAAATAATGGCTTTGAATTCTTATTAAAAAACCCGTAATCAAAAGGTTGTGCGTCTTTATAAGTAACGACTAAAGTTTGATTAGATTTTATGTTTTTAAAAGTTTGAGTGGTTTTATTAGGCCAAATTATTTTAACAGAATCTACCTTGTTATCATTACCATAACCAAAATGAATCATAGGTTCTGATGATGACTGAAACCCTCTAACTGTATAAAGCTCCTTATACTGAAGTTTCCCCTTATTATACGACAAGACTTTTGTGCCAATTCCTAATTTATTAGTTTTTAGGTAATTAAATTTTATTTTTAAATAGTTGGATTTTTTATTGATTATGTTTTCATAAACTAATGCTGGTGCGTTAATATTATTCACGACTAAGTCTATATCACCATCATTATCTAAATCACCCATTGCTGTGGCTCCTGAGGTTGTTTTATCTTTAGTAATCCATTTCCCTGATTTATCAATAAAATTTAAAGCGCCATCTCCTTGAAAAATAAAATTATGAGTTTTTCCATCTGGCATTAAATTTAAAGCTTCTTGATCGACTAGTTTCGTCTTGTCGATTTTAACTTGAATTTTATCACTCGATGCAAATTTTATGAAATCTAGATTGTTTGGCCGTTTTGGTATACCATTAGAAATAAAAATATCTTGCTCTCCATCTTGATTAAAATCGGCAAAAAGTGAACTCCAACTCCAATCTGTAGCGGCTACCCCACTTAATAATGCGGTTTCTGAATAAGGCGCGTTCTGTTGATTAACAAAAAGCATATTGCGGGTAAACTGATAATTATATCCGTACTCTTGGATTCTTAATTTTTGAATTTGAATATCATCATCGCCTTCAGAAGATTTTAATACTGTTTCATCTTCTGGAAGCATATCCAGAGATATTATATCTGGCCATCCATCATGATTAATATCAGACACGTCATTCCCCATTGAGAACCTTGAAGTATGATTAAAATAGTTTCTAGCACTTTCTATAAAAGTTCCATCACCCTGATTCAAATAGTAATAATCATCTTCATGAAAATCGTTTCCAACAAAAATATCTGGATAACCATCTTGATTAAAATCTGCCACTGATATCCCTAAACCATATCCATTTACACCACCAAAAATACCAGCTTCTTCACTTACATCTGTAAACGTATTACCATCATTTCTAAGTAACTTATCTCCCGTTTGATCATTTCGTTTATACCTTAAACTCGCTTTTCCAAAAGATTCTTGAGTATGAATAGCATGGTTAAGTAAATAAATATCTAAATCGCCATCTAAATCATAATCTAAAAATGCGGCAGACGAGCTAAAGGTGTCATAATCTAATCCATAACTAGCAGCACTTTCCGTAAATGTTTGATTGCCATTATTTATAAATAATTCGTTAGCTCCTTGGAAACCATTTATACCAACTACGGCACACACATAAATATCTAATAATCCATCGCCATTAACATCTCCCATTACAGTTCCTGTATTCCATGAACTATGACCACCTACACCTGCTTTATCGGTTATGTCTTCAAACTTTAAATTGCCTTTATTTAAGTATAATTTATTTTTCACCTGGTTTCCTGAAAAATAAATATCTGGTAAACCATCATTATCTATATCGCCAATGGCCACACCGCCTCCATTATAAAAATATAAGTAGTCCAGTATATTTAAATCATTGGTTTCTTCTAAGGTGTTTACAAAATCGATTCCTGTGTCTTTAGGTGTCGGATTTTTAAATATGGCTTCGTTGTTAAAGTCGCAACCAACTAAAACTAAAAAGAGAAAAACATAATAATAAGTCTTAATCATTTATAGAGAATATTTTAGGCTTTTCATTGTTAATAGCAGCAATTATGTAAACTTTACCATTTTTGTCTTTAAACCTTTTAAGCTGTTTAACTTCATTTTTTATAGTAAACCCACTTTGATTATAACTTTGCCATTTAAATTCTGATTTCCCATTATTTAATAAAACACTGCCATAATTAGCATCTAATCTTGAATATTGAGGTTTAAATTCGAAATTATTTCCTGCCATAACAAGATCTATATTTCCATCATTATTTACATCTTCGCAAACAATGCCACAAACACAAGAAAATTGAACGTAATTTGGTAATGCCTTTATTTTAAAAACACCATTGCCTTCATTAAAAGCTATAACTGTTTCTGTGCTATTCAATTTTTTTACAATAGAATTCTCAACAACTTCTTTAGAAAATAATTCATCAATTGATTTTGACGCATACTCTGAAGCTTTTAAGTTTTGCTTCTTAAGTTTTACCATCTGACTGGTTAATTCCTTTTTCATAAGGATTGGATAATCCTTTCCATCAAAGTATCTTGTTGTAATTTGCTCTATGGTTCCGTTATTATCAAAATCATTGACCCATAGCTTCATAGGGTTGTCTTTCGTGGCTTTATAAAAAGTATTTGTTCCTTGATTCCCAATTACTAAATCTAAACGACCATCGTTATTCATATCGGCAACTTCAACTACATTCCACATGCCATACAAATCATCTAAATTAGACTTAAGTTTTTTAATGCTTTTGCCATTGTTTAAATAAATTTTTGGAGTATCCCATTCTGAAACAGTAATAAGATCTTTTTTGTTATCATTATTCACATCTGCCCAAATAGCATTGGTTACCATGCCTCCATCTTTAAGGTCGTAACCGTATCTTTCTGTATTATCTGAAAAAGTTCCATCACCATTATTAACCAGAAATAAATGATTTGGATTAATTCCATACGTACCCACAACACTTCTCGAGCCAATAAAAACATCTACATCGCCGTCGCCATCAAAATCATAAGGACTTATAACGGAAATATTGTTTTGACTGGAAGGTATAATCGTTGTAGAAGATTTAAAGATTCCTTTACCATTGTTAAGATATAACCTGGTTATATTGTTTTTTTCTTTACCAACTTCATTACCACCTGAACCAACCATTAAATCGAGATCACCGTCACCATCGGCATCAAAAAATGAAGCTGCAGTATCTTCATACTTTGAATCCTTCACAAAATCTTGTTGAGCTAAATTTGAGGTTTTGCCGTTTCCTAAATTAAGATATAAATCGCCAGCCATATTTGTACCTCCGCCAACATAAAAATCATCATTCCCATCATTATTTACATCACCAACAGCTAATGCTGGCCCCTCTTGAGATAACATTTTAGAAATTAATCCTTCATAGTTGAAATCTGAATAGTTGTTTTCTTGATGTCCCTTAAGAGCATTATTAGGCAATTCTGTTAGGAAAGTTTTCTGATTGCCTTTTTTTATTGGTTTTAAAAACTCATTTGCATCAGATTGTTTTACCAGCAACTGTTGGTTAACCTTAACTTTTTGGAGAATCTGTGTTTTATTATTAGGCCAAATTACACGCATAGAATCAATAGATTTTGCTGTTCCAAGACCTATAGTCATTACATAATCCATAGAAGATTGAAACCCTCTAGCGGGCATAACTTCTTGTATTATTGTTTTCCCCTGATAATATAATTTTACCGTACTACCGATAGCAAAACTATTGGCTTTATCTCCTTTAAGATTTAGCTTTATATAATTATTAGAAGTTTTAGACTCGCTATTGTTTTTATAAACAAATGTTTTCATGTTTACATTGTTTACCACCAAATCTAAATCGCCATCATTATCTAAATCGCCATAAGCAACCCCATTAGACATGGTTGGTGTTGAAAAACCCCATTGTTTTTCTGCATTACTAAAAGTTAGGTTTCCATTATTTTTAAATGCGTAGTTAGGTTGTGGTTTTATTGGCATTTTATTAATTATGGAATCAATATCTTCTTTATGACCGGTTAAAACCATATTATGAAGAATATCGTTTGCGAAAAAATCCATAAAATCAAGATCTGTTAAATCATGATTAATTCCATTAGTCACAAAAATATCGCGAAAACCATCATTATCCATATCAAATATTAACCCCGACCAACTCCAGTCTGTAGCCGATACGCCACTAAAATTTGCTATTTCTGATAGCGTATTATTACCATTATTAAGTTGTAATGAGTTTTGAATGTATTGCTGATAGAAATCTTTACTTTGTTTAAGTTTAAAAATATTATAACCCTCAAACTCCATAACGGATTTTATACGTTTATCTTTCTCAGGTAGCATATCGGTAACAAAAATATCAATATTGCCATCATTATTTATGTCCGCCATATCCACACCCATAGCAGAAATATTAATGTGAGATGCCCAATCTTTGATGCTCTCGGTAAACGTGCCATCTTGGTTGTTTATATAAAGATAATCGCGCTCATAAAAATCATTAGTAACATAAATGTCTGGATATAAATCACCATTAATATCACTTACCATGACGCCTAAACCAAAACCAATAAGACTGCCATAAATTCCCGACTCCTCACTAACATCTACAAATTTGCCATTATCATTTCTTAAAAGCATATCGCCTACACCTCTAAAAATTTCAGGAATATTTTCCCAGTTTTCTGCTCTCTTTTCTCTTTGGTCCGCATAGCCCAAAGTGTTTACCGGAATATTACTGTTGTTTAATATATAAGCATCTAAATCACCGTCTTTATCATAATCAAAAAAGGATGCATGAATTGTAAATCCAGATTTTGCAAGATTATATTCTTGAGCCTTTTCGGTAAAAGTTAAATCTCCATTATTTATAAAAAGCTCATTATCTTGATTATTCCCTTCAGTATTACCTGCCTGACATACGTAAATGTCTAAAAGCCCATCTTGATTAATATCAACCATAACAACACCCGTAGACCAAGGTTTAGACCCTGTTACTCCTGATGACTTAGAAATATCTTCGAATTTAAAATCTCCTTTATTTAAATACAACTTGTTTTCACCCATATTTGCTGTTAAATAAACATCTGGCAAACCATCGTTATTTATATCTCCAATAGCCACACCTCCCCCGTTATAGAAATTTCGATACTTAAAAATATTCATTTCCTTTTGATTGATAACTTTATTGGTAAAATCTATCCCTGTTTCTTCTGGGTTTGTTAGTGTAAATAAAGTTTCGTTTGAGTTTTCGGTAATAGGCTGGCTTTTTTTATCATTCTCACAAGAGTAAAAAATTACACTCATAGTAATTGCGATCAGAACGCTGTAAAGTTTTGAATTCAATCTCATTTATTTTTCTTTAAAAATATTGGAGCGTTATTATTTATAGAAACAATATAATAAATCTCACTTCCAATCGTGATTTTTTGAATGTTTCTCGCTGGTCCTTGCACATCAAATTTTTGATTGGTTTGAATGTTAAAAAACCCTTTTTTATCATTAAGCAAAATTTGGCCATGAGAGGCATCTAATTTACCTAATTGGGTACTAATTTCATAGTTATTTCCTGTTAAAAAAAGATCAGAATAACCATCATTATTAAAATCATCAATTGCAATTGCATTGATTGAAGATATTTGTGTCATTAAAGGTAAAATATGCTTTTTAAAGGTATTATTTCCAAGGTTTTCAAAATAACAACTAGCTAGTTCATTCACTTGTTTTTTATAAGCCTTTTTTACTTTATCAGCAGGTAATAGTTCTGAAAAGCTAGCATTTGCAAAGTCTTTATAGCTTAAGAATTTCTTGTTTAAGAATGGTAATTGTTTTACCAATTCGTCTTTTGATGCAAAGGGAGTTTCAACGTCTTGATAATAGTATGTTATTACAGGATCAATATTACCATTTCCATCATAATCGTTACTATATAAAGTTATAGGTTTTTTTGTTGAAGCTTTTAATCTTGAATTTAGCCCCCAATTTCCGACTATTAAATCTACATCTCCATCTTTGTCAAAATCTTCTGCTTTTATGGTATTCCACCAACCGTTCGTGTCTAGTAAATTATTATCATTTTGTAATATTAGTTTTTTACCATCATTTATAAAAATCGAAATTGGCATCCAATAACCACAAACTATGGCATCCAACAATTTATCTTTATTAATATCTACCCAAACGACATCCTGAACATTTCCAATATTCTGAAAATCAACACTAATTAACGATGTAACATCGTTAAAAACACCTTTTCCATTATTTTTAAAAATGTATTGTTTTGGTGTTTTTCCAAATTGCCAGGGAATAAGGTTTGATGAAATTGAAATATCTTGATCACCATCATTATCTATATCTAACGCCTGAATTCTAGAGGCATTAATATCTATATTCTTAAACTGAATGCTGTCTTTAATAAATACACCGCCTTTATTAATATATAATCTAGGATTAAGAGGTTTTCCATATTTAAACTCATTACCTCCACTTACTACTAATAGGTCCATGAAATCATCACCATTAGCATCAAAAAACACACTGTGCGTATCTTCGTTAATAGCATCTTTAGCAAAAAGATTTTCTTGAATCGATTCGAACTGGTTATTTGCTTTTTGTAAATACAATTGGCTATTTTGAGCTTTTGCTCCACAAACAAAAGCATCTTCCAGACCATCATTATTAATATCCGCTACTGAAATTTGAGGCCCTAAATTCGTGCTTGCATAAGGCACTAAGGGATCTCTATTGAATTCTAATGATAAAGCATCATGATGCTTGAAATCGAACAAGGCTTCTGCATTTACTAAAAATGATTTTTTCGGTTTATTTGCTAGATTATAAAAATTACCTGTCGCGTTTTTAAAATCGACTTCAATTTCTTTATTTGTTGAAACTTTTTTTAATGTTTGGAAAGCGCCATTAGGCCAAATTACAAGTACAGAATCTATAACCGACACTTTACCTAATCCTAAGTTTAATTTTGGTTCAACTGACGACAAATAGCCTTTTGTCGTGTAATTCTCTTCGCTAATTGTTTTATTACCTAAATAAGCATAAACCTTAGTCCCAATTCCGAATCGATTATTTGAAGAGCCTTTAAATTTTACTTTTAAAAATTTATTTTCAGGGTTAAACTTTTCTGAATTATTTTTTAAAATATATGCTGGTTCGTTAATGTTATTAATTACTAAATCGAGGTCTCCATCATTATCTAAATCTGCATATACACCACCATTACTAAAGGATTCTTGTGAATCTGACCAATTATCAGTTTTATTTTGAAATGTATTATTACCGTTATTCTTGTAAAAATAATTTTTAACTTTTTTTGGAGGGATTTCGTTCGATAGAGCTAAATCTTTATCAGACATGTTTTTACCCAATTGTTTTTGAATATTTTCATTTGATATGAAATTAATAAAATCCATATCGTTGGTAGCGCCTAATATGCCATTTGTAATATAAACATCCTTATTACCATCATTATCAAAATCAGAAACTATAGGACTCCATGACCATTCTGTCGCTGAAATTCCACTTAGATTTGATATTTCACTAAAACTGCCGTTACCATTATTATGGTGTAACGTGTTTTGCATGAATTGTGGTGAATAACCGTTTCTTAAATAATACTCATATAACTGGTACGGGTAATCTAGCCCAGATGTTTTATATGTTTTTAAGTTTTCTGGAAGCATGTCTAAAGAAATGATATCCATTTCTCCATCATTATTTAAATCTGTAATAGCATTACCCATAGAAAAATGAGAAGTATGCCCTAAAACGGTTGCATTACTTGAGATGACCTCCTTAAATGTTTTGTCTTTTTGGTTTATATATAAATAATCGTTTTCAAAAAAATCATTACCAATATAAATATCAGGATATCCATCGTTATTAATATCACTAACAGCTATTCCTAAGCCATAACCAATTTTACCTTGAAAAATACCAGCTTTAGCACTTACATCAACAAATTTACCTTCAATATTTTCATATAACCTATCACCAGATAATTCATCCATTTGCATTCTAGAACTTCCTTTTCCATAATTAGAATTAGGATGTGTAGAATGGTTAAGTAGAAACATGTCTAGATCTGAATCTAAATCATAATCAAAAAAAATAGTCTGTGTCGCATAACTCTTAATATCTAAACCAAACTCTTGAGCAGCTTCTTTAAAAATAGGAATTCCATTTTTTATTCCTTGGTTAATATATAATAGATTTCGACCTTCAATATTAGAATAGTTGCCTAGTTTACAAATATAAATATCTAAAAGGCCATCATTATTTATATCAACCACGGTTGAACCTGTAGTCCAATTTAAATTATTATTTATGCCTGATGATTTTGTAACATCTTCAAATTCAAAATTCCCTTTATTAAGATAAAGTTTATCATCACTTTGGTTTGATGTAAAATAAAGATCTGTTAGTCCATCATTATTAAAATCGGCAGCTGATACACCGGACCCATTATAAAAATATAGATAATTTAAAATATTAAAATCTTTCGTCGAAGTAAGAGAATTTTGGAAATATATATGAGTTTCTTTACTATTTATCGATGTAAAGAGCAATTCCTTTTTTGTGCAAGAAATGCAAAATAATAAAAAAAATAAAAGAAAATATAATTTATTGTTTAGCATCGTGAAAAGCAATATACGTGTTTCCAAAAATAAACAAAGAGGGTAAATATACCCTCTTTGTTTTCAAATAAATATGTTAAAAATTAGTACCCTGGATTTTGTACCAAATTAGGGTTTGATAATATCGCATTAGATGGTATTGGGTATAAATTTTTAGTCTCATCACCAACAGCAGATGGATCCATAAATTCATATTCTGAATTGAATGTTCCAAATCGAATCATATCAGTACGTCGTACCATTTCGATATATAATTCTCTACCACGTTCTGCAAGCAAATTACTTTCAGTTACACTTCCAAGAGGTGCAGCACCTCTTAAAGTTCTTAACGTGTTTACCATAGCTGTAGGATCACCACCACCACGCATCATCGCTTCAGCCTTCATTAAATAAGCATCAGCATATCTAAAAAGTATAACTCCACCATAAAATGCGCCATTAGACGGATGATATTTTAATACTCGTATTCCAGTAACATCACTATTACCTACCAAACCAGGAAGTTCTTTCGTAAAAATTAATGGTTTTTTACCTCTTGCTTCAATAGCTTTTCCAGCTGCATTATATTGTTGACCTATACCAAATCCATAGAAAAATCCTTGGTTAGTGCTGTTTGCATTTGTTGCATCAGGCACCCAACCTCTACGTTCTTCTTGACCATCACCTGCATAGTTAGAATTAGCATTTCCTTCAAAGGAATCATAAAAAGAACCTAAGGTAGTAAAACCATTCCAGCCACCACCGCCATTGTCCGTTGATGGTTGGTTATAATGTAAACCACCCCACATTCTGTTTCCAGTTCCCGCAGTTGTATACCAAACACGTTCTGAATTAGAGGTACCATCAAATAAATCAAAATAACCAGCTTGCAAAGCAAAACCATCCGCCGTAATAGCATCAACAGCCGCAATAACTCCTGGCATATCAGCAGCACTTGGTGCGCCTTCACCTCTATAAATTCCAGCATTTAATAATACTCTGGCCTTTAAAAAATTAGCCGCCGCTTTACTAGCTTTATTTGTTGTACCTGCTGGACCTAATGTAGGCAACCCAGGTAATGCTTCTTCAATATCTTTCAATACAAAAGCTAATGCTTCCGTACTTGATAACACTTTTGGATTTACAGAAGGTCCTTCATCAACTTCTCTAAAAGGCACTTGTCCATAAAGATCTAGCACTGTCCACATACTGAAGGCTCTTAAAAATTTTGCTTCAGCAATAACTTGAGCAGACGCGCTACTTCTAGAATCAATAATTTGATTCGCTAAAAATATATTAGAGTTAAACCCATTCCATACATTTAATACATAAAGATGAGATGCAGGCCATTTGTGAGTATGTAATACTCTCCAAATACCATTGTCTCCCCAGTCAGTACCCCTTGTTGGAATTAATAGCTCATCACTGCTCACTTCAGCAAGTGCATAATAACCATCTTGTGGTTCTATTTGTCCACGAAGCGCATTATAAAGATTGTCCAATGAACTTTGTGCGTTTTCTACTCCAGTAAAACCTCCGTCAGAAGATTCAGCAACTAAAGAGTCATCTACAATAAGATCTAGATTAGTACATGACAGTGTAAATAGTGCCATGCATGCAAACAGCAAATTTGTTTTAAATATAATTGTTCTTTTTTTCATTTTTATTTTTTTTTAAAATTGTGCATTAAGTCCAAATGTAATTGTTCTTGGATTAGGATACGCCGCATAATCAATTCCAGCTGTTGGCAAAGCATTTAATAACCCGCCTGATGCTGCTGATGTGCTTACCTCAGGATCTAAACCTGGATAGTCTGTTATTACAAATAGGTTTTGCCCATTTACATATACTCTTAAATTTTTAAATGCAGCATCCTCCTTTAGGTTAAAATTGTAACCAAGGGTCAGGTTTTGTAAGCGAACAAAATCACTCTTAAATAAGAATCGTGTAGAAACAGCAGCTTCAGCATTTCCAGCCTCACCAGATGTTAACACATCTCTAGTCACATTACGCCCACCAGCAATAGATCCAGCAGTGAATAAAGCATTTTGTGTATTAAAATAGTTATATCCACCAAATTGTCCATTAAAATACATAGACATATCCCAGTTTTTATAAGAGACACTTGTTGAAAAACCTGTAGTTAAATCGGGTAAAGCACTTTTACCAACAAAATCTTGAACATCCCCAATTGGTTGTCCACTAGAATCAAACCCTTCAAATTGTCTTAAATAATATGAAAACAATGGGTGTCCTCCAGCTAAAATTTGAGAAAATGCTTGTGATAAACCTTGTCCATAAATAGTTCCCGCTGGAATCTGTCCTGCAAAATCTTTCAACTCATTCTTGTTGTATGCGATATTAAAATTGGCATTCCAATTTAAATCTTCCTGATCAATAATGTCATAATTTAATCCAAATTCAACACCTTCATTTAATACACTTGCATCCAAATTTTGAAAGTAAGTTGGTTGTGGTGAAGGCTGTGCAGCTTGAATCAATAATAACAAATCTTTAGTTTCTTTTCTGTAAACATCGATACTACCCGTTAAGCGATCATTTCCAAAACCAAAATCAAGTCCTACGCCATAAGATGTAGATTCCTCCCATTTTAAGTCAGGATTCGCAAACGAAACAGTAGATAAACCAGGTACATTTACTCCACCACCATTATCAATACCAGCACCTCCAAATCGTTCTCTTTGAATAAATTGAGCATATCCTAAACCATCTTGGTTACCAGTAATACCGGCACTAAGTCTTAATTTCAAAGTAGAGACATTCTCTCCTATAAAATCTTCTTCATTAATTTTCCATGCAAACGCTCCTGAAGGGAAATAACCATATTGGTTTGTTCCACCAAATTTTGAAGAACCATCGGCTCTTACTGTAGCAGTAAATAAATATTTATCTGCTATGGTATAATTAACACGTGCAAAATAAGATTGAATTTCATCAGTTACATCGTAAGTGTTTAAAACTAGAGATTTTACTTTAACACCTGCAGGTCCCGCTTGATTGGTTGTAGTTGGTAAAGGGAATAATCTATTTACAAAAACACCTCCAGAAGTATAACCAAATTGTTGGTAACTTCCACTAATCGCGTTTTGAACCGTATTTATAGAACTTTCCATATCTTGATACATTTCTGTTAAAGCATTTGTACCAAATCCCCAACCTGTGCCATCATTACCATTTCGATTAAACTTTTGATATGAATACCCTACTAAGGCATCCAATTTAGAATTTCCAAAATCTTTATTATAATTAAAAGTAATCTCCATTAATTGATTTTCAGTATGCACTTCACCTCTATAAGCTCTTCCTTCACCAAATATACCGTCACCAACATTTCTAGCAAGAGCACTTCCTGCTATATTTCTTTCTGAATCAGATTTATCATAACCTAAATTTACTTTCCCAGAAAACTCTGGAGTAAATTGATAATCAGCAAAACCGTTCAATAACCATCTACCTGTTCTAGTATCACTACTTACATACGTCATAAATGTTGCTGGACTAATTTGAGCACCCACATCTGAAAAATCAGGATCTGTTGGCCATGTTGGATTTGCTGAATAGGCAGCTCCTAATAAATCTCCACGAAAACCAGCACTACCACTTAAACCAGGCCCTCCATTATTTTCTTGTGAAAATGAGGTTTGAATTCCCAATTTTAATTTATTATCAAAAAATCGATGATTTGCATTGATTCTTGCCGTGGTTTTTTCTAAGCCAGATCTTTTTATAATTCCATTTTGTTTTCCGTAACCAAAAGTAGCTCTAACATCTCCATTTTCATGTGAATTAGCATATGTTAAACTTTGGTTGTTAGAGATAGCAGTTCTCAAAACATAATCCTGCCAATCTGTATTACTTCCAAAATCATTAGCTACAGGATCTCCGCCAAATTGAGCAATTGCCCCTAAAAAATCTGGCCCGTCAAGTATATCATATTTTTTTGGTGCTGTAGATGTGCTTAATGTTTGGTTATATTCCCAACGGTCACCTATAGATCCTTTACCAGACTTGGTTGTAATGATTACAACACCATTTGCGCCTCTTGAACCATAAATAGCGGTCGATGAAGCATCTTTTAAAATACTTATGCTTTCTATGTCATTAGGATTAATAAAGTTCAATGGGTTTGAAGCACCACTAGAACCAAAACCTATATCAGCACCATCAGAGGAAGTACTATCACCAGCTAAAGGCACACCATCAACCACAAATAATGGGTTGTTATTAGATCTAATAGAAGCTGTACCTCTAATACGGATATTAACTGCTGCTCCAGGAGCACCACTTGATTGTGAAATTTGAACCCCAGCCGTTTTACCTTGAATAAGCTGTTCTGGCGAAGCTATAACCCCTTTGTTAAAATCTCCAGATTTTACTGAGGCCACAGAACCAGTTGCATCCTTTACAGATGTAGTACCATAACCAATAACAACAATTTCATCTAATTGCGCAGTATCTTCCTCTAGCGTAACATTCACTTTAGTCCCAGAAACTACAATTTCTTTAGATTTGTAACCAATAAAAGAGAATACCAAGGCATCTCCTTTTTTAGCATTAATTTGAAAGTTTCCATCAAAATCTGTTACTGCTCCGGTAGTTGTACCTTTAACCAATACATTCACTCCCGGGATAGGACCTGACGCATCAGAAACTGTACCCGTTACCGATTGCGCATAAATAAAACTTCCTAGTAGCATAGCAAAAGGAAGCAAGAGCTTTTTTAGTAATTTGTTTTTCATAATTTAATTAGTGTTCGAGTTAATTTAGTTTAAAAATTGAGTATATAAAAACAATACTATAGTTACCAGTATTGCTGCGAAATTCATTAACAAAGTTTTAACAAAGATGTATTTTTTTTGCTCTTACCAAAAAAAAATGGCAAAAAACTACTTATAATGCAACCGAAAACGTTTTCGAAATTATTAGATTACTGAAAACTGCGATTATTTTTGGCGATAATACAAAAAAATCTGTTAATATTTTAACAGGTCGTAAAAAAAAATAAAAAAATCATTCTAAACACCTCTTTATCAGATACTTAAATATTTACTCCTTTAAATTGATTCTAGCAACACCCTACTTAGCTGTCGAACCTTAAGAACAAGGCATAAAAAAAACATAAGTACAATCCCGAAAAATATAAACCTAAAGATAATACAAAAAACCAATAAAACTTAAATTATAATCTTTATCCTTTAATTAATTCAAATATTTCCTTGTCTGATATTTTTGGGTTTGCGCCAATTTTTGATGCCACTAAGGCCCCTACTGAACAAGCAAAATCAATAGTGCTTTGAGGCGTTTCCTTTTTTAATAATTTATCTATTATTGACGCTAAAAAAGAGTCTCCAGCGCCAACAGTGTCAACAACATTTACCTTGTAACCACTATTATTATAAAATGTTCCACCTAAATATAAACCCGCACCATGCTCCCCTAAAGTTACACAAATAGATTCTGTGTCTGTTTTTTTTGAAATAAACTCAATGTTCTCAAGTAAATCATTAGAGTTAAAATTGAGTTCCTTGCAAATTTCGAATAGCTCATAATCATTAAATTTAATAAAATTTGCCTTTTGCATTAATTCAACTAAAACGCTTGTTTTATAATGTGGCGGTCTTAAATTCACATCAAACACTTTAAATGCAGCAACATCCAAAAGTTTTAAAAGTGTATTATATGAGACGTCATTTCTTGCGACTAAACTACCAAAAATAAAAGCGTCAGCACTTTTTACAGAATCTAAAAGTGTATCACTACAAAGAATATTATCCCATGCACATGGAAATTCTATACTATAACTGGCAGAACCCTTTTCGTCCAAACTTACAATGACTTCACTGGTATTAAATTCTTTGTTAATTTGAATATGTGAAATATTAAATCCGATATCCTTTAAATAAGTTAACAAAGCTTTACCATTCGCATCATGACCAACACAGCTTATCATGCTGACCTTATTGTTAAAAGAATTAAGCCTTAAAGCTACATTAAGCGGCGCTCCTCCAATTTTTTTATACGTAGGAAACACATCCCACAAAACTTCACCAAAACAAACAATATTTGCCATTATTAAACAGATTTATTTTAATTGTAATTCCTCTATTTTTATATTTTCTAAAATTAATTTTTCATCTGAAGTCATTATCGATAAAGTCTCAAATGGCTGGTTTGGAAAAAATATTTCAGACATAGAAATTTCTCCATCATTGTAAAACACCTCTATCGATGTTTTATCCAAAATCACTTGCATCTTTAAAAAATTAGATGGATTCGAAAAGCCTGCTCTAGAAATAGTATTTGCAAACTTATCTGAAAAGGAGACTTTTCCGGATTTTTGTCTATTAACAAAGTAGTGTTTTTCAATATTATCAATTCCAAATGAAAGGCTGTCCCCAAATTTATTATGAAAGAGAAATGTGTACTTACTTTCTTTTAAATTTTTTATTTCAAGTTTCAAATTTAAACTTGACAGATTTACTTCATTTTTAGAAATAATACTTGCTTTATTAACAACTATCAATTCTTTTATATGAATGGTTTTAGAGACATGCTGACCTAATTCTGAAACAGGATTGGAACATAATCGATAACCATTTTTTAACTTTTTAAGTTTAAGTTCTCGCGGAATAGTCATGGCGCTTCTCCAAGTTTCGGTTGGGACATCTCTGGCATAATCCCAGTTAGACATCCAGCCTATAAATAGCTTCCTTCCATCTTCTTTAGGAATATTTGCCCAAGTAACTCCTGCATAATTATCTCTTCCATAATCTAACCAAATGCCTTTATTAGATTTCAGGTCATTTTTAAAAGAAGTATCTAAAGTAAATTTTATGCCGTCAAAATCTCCAACAAAATATTGTGTTGCACTACCTCCGTTGGGCCCTCCTGGGTTTATACTTACAATTAGCACCCATTTTAATTGGTTAGTGCCTTCAACCCGGATTGGAAATAAATCTGGACATTCCCACACACCATCATGCGACCCGATTTGAGATCCAAAATCTGATAATAAATCCCAATCCTTTAAATTAGGCGAACTATAAAACATGATTTTTTGACCTGCAGCTAATACCATTATCCACTTTTTCCCAATAACATCCCAAATTACTTTAGGGTCTCTAAAATCTTTAATTCCTGAATTTTTAATAACTGGATTTTTATCGTACTTGGTAAATGTTTGCCCTTCGTCTAAAGAATAGGCAATGGCTTGGGTTTGGAAATCTATTTCTCCATCTTTTTCTCCTTTCATGTTATGATACGTAAACATGGCAACTATTGGCGGCTTATCAGCTTTTCCAAATCCGGAGGAATTATTTTCATCAACTACAGCACTTCCTGAAAAAATTAGCCCTAAATCATCAGGAAAAAGTGCTATGGGCTGCTCTTCCCAAGTAATCATGTTTTCGCTTATAGCATGTCCCCAATGCATTGGACCCCAAACATTCCCATCAGGATAATATTGGAAATACAAATGATATTTACCATTTAGATAAAACATCCCATTGGGATCATTCATCCAATTAGCTTTAGGTGTAAAATGAAAATTAGGTCTGTATAATATTTCTTCTGTCTTATTTTCAATTGAAGATATTAATTCTGTGTCATTTTTTTTTATACTTTTTTTACAACTAATTGTTGCAACAAAAATTGAGACCACCAAAAAAATAGATAATATATAGTACTGCTTTTTATTTTTCATCTCTTATTAATTTTTTACTTAACTCTTCAAGCGAAATTCCTTTTGTCTCTGGCATCATAAAAATAACAAATAGTAGCTGAAACACCATCATAATAGCAAATACCATAAAGACGACTCCTGCTCCTATTGTAGAAAAAAGCACCGGAACTAACGATGGAATTATAGCCGCCAACACCCAATGTGTTGATGTGCCAAATGATTGCCCGCTTGCTCTTAGATTATTCGGGAATATTTCAGAAATAAACACCCAAATAATGGCACCTTGACCTATAGCATGCGATGCTATAAACATAAAGAGAAAAATTGGTACAGCTAAACCACCCCAATTAAGAAAAAATGCCGCAGAAACAAGACTTAACGAAATAATATAACCAATTGAACCAATATACATGAGTGTTTTTCTACCTAATCGGTCTATTAAGAACACCCCTAATAATGTAAATATCAAATTCGTAACACCAATACCAATGCTACTTAATAATGCCGTACTTTCTCCTAAACCCGCTTCTTCAAAAATTCTTGGTGCGTAATATAAAAAGGCATTGATACCTGATAATTGATTGAAAAAAGCAATTAAAAATGCCAACATTAAAGGAAATCTATACTTTTTCATGAAAATATTTTCACCTGCAATATGGCTTTCACTTTCCACTTTAATTTCTTGCATTAATTCCTCAGCATTTCCATCTGGGTTAATAAGTGCTATAATGTCTTTGGCTTCTTGATAGCGGTGCTTAGAAATTAACCAACGTGGGCTTTTTGGTACCGAAAATATTAGCACAGTATATATTAAAGCTGGAAAGGCTTCAACACCTATCATCCAACGCCATGCATTTTCGCCTATATTTCTTAATAAATAATTAGACATAAACGCTATTAAAATTCCTAATACAATATTAAATTGATACAGTGCCACTAACCTGCCTCTGTCTTTAGCCGGAGAAATTTCGGAAACATAAGCAGGAGCCGCAATGGTTGAAGCACCTACCCCAATGCCGCCTAAAAATCTAAAAAACGCAAATGTATAAGGGTCGTTTACCAAAGAAGAACCAACCGCCGACACAAAATAAAGAACACCTATCCAAATCAAGGTTTTCTTTCTTCCTATTCTGTTAGTTGGAATACCTCCAAATAAGGCGCCAAACACAGTTCCCCATAGTGCCATAGCCATTACGACAGACCCGTGAAAAGCATCTGACGTTCCCCATAATGCCTGTAATTTTTTGTCGGCACCCGAAATCACCACCGTATCAAATCCAAAAAGAAACCCTGCTAAGGCAGCGGTTATAGACCAAATTAATATTTTTTTGTTCATTATTATTTAGTTAGTGATTTCTAAAATAGCCAAACTTTAAAGAGCACCTGATTTTTGATGGTTTTAATTGCTGATTTTAAAACCGAAATCGATTTCGGTAAAATAACCATTAGTTTTTCATGTGTTTTTATGGTAATTTTAAAAAATGATTCATATTTATGTGAATTTAATAATTTGACACCCATGAAAACCAAAATAATTATTGCCTTTATTTTTTTGACAAACATCTCTATTGCCCAAAATGATGGTTGGAATATTTCAACAACAAATAGCACGAATTATACAGGCATTGTTGTTGCTAATGGCCGGTTAGGGATATTACCTTCTGAAGAGCCATTTAGAACAAAACAAATTATTTTAAACAATGTCTATGAAAAAGCATCCCAATTAGGCGTGAGTCGTATTATAGAAGGCATGAATTTTGGCAACCTAGATGTTTTTATTGATGGCGAATTAGTTACAAAAAACACGATCACTAACTGGAAACAAAACTTAAACATGAAAAATGGAAGTTTTACAACCTCTTTTTTGTTTAAAAACAAAGCCCATATTGCTTACACCTATTACGCCATAAGAAATGTTCCTTTTAGCAGTTATATTGATATTAAAATTGAGGCCAAACAAGATGTAAAAGTAAAAGTTACAGGAAAAATTGAATCGAACGAAACATATCAAAATCCAATAAGCTCATTTCGTATTTTACAAGATTTAGAAACCACCATGCCTATTTTACAAACGGTTGCACAAAGTGAATTTGGAAGACATACCGTGGCAACATCAGCTACCTTTATTTGGCATAACATTAATTCGACCAGAGAACATCAAAGGCCTAAATTAGTTCATAATAAAATAAACGATTACAATAATCAACTATCATTTGAAAAGACTATTAAAAACAAAACGTCGCTAGAATTTGCCTGGACCGCCGCAGAATGTACAACACAAGATTTTGCCGACCCTCAAAATGAATCGGAACGTTTTGTGATTTTCAATTTATTAACTCCAAAAGCCGATTTATTAAAACAACATACAGATTTATGGGCACAATTATGGGAAGGTGATATTATAATTGAAGGCGACTTACAGTCTCAACAAGATGTACGATTGGCATTGTATCATTTATATGCTTTTGGAAGAGGTGACAATAACTTAAGTATTGCCCCTATGGGATTATCTTCTCAAAACTATAACGGTCATATTTTTTGGGATACCGAACTTTGGATGTATCCACCATTGCTATTGCTTAATCAAGATATCGCACGGTCTTTAGTTAATTATCGCTCCATTCGTTTAAATAAGGCTAAGGAAAAAGCAATCAATTTTGGTTACAAAGGCGCCATGTTTCCCTGGGAAAGTGATGATACCGGAGAAGAGGCAACTCCTGCCTGGGCCTTAACTGGAACTTTTGAGCATCATATTACTGCAGATGTAGGTATTGCGTTTTGGAATTATTACCGTGTTACAAAAGACAAAATATGGCTTAAAGAAAGAGGTTATCCTATGCTCAAAGAAGTTGCCGATTATTGGGTAAGTCGAGTAACCAAGAATGACGATAATAGCTATTCTATTAAAAATGTAGTTGGAGCCAATGAAGATGCGCCTAATGTTGATGATAATGCTTTCACCAATGGCTCAGCTATTACTGCATTACAATTTGCTACACTTGCAGCCATTGAGTTAAATATTGCGCCTGATCAAGATTGGAAGGTGGTTGCCGAAAATATTAAATTATACAAGTTCCCTGACGGCACAACTATGGAACATAGCAAGTACGCAGGAGAAGACATTAAGCAAGCAGACGTTAATTTGTTAGCATTCCCATTAAATATTATAAATGACAAAGCAACTGTTATTAAAGATTTAAAATATTATGAACCTAGAATTAGAGTTAACGGACCTACAATGGGTAAATCGGCTTTAGCCACCATATACGCTCAATTAGGCGATGCAGATAATGCTTTCAGACTTTATAAAGAAAGTTATGAACCTAATAAAAGACCTCCTTTTGGGGCCCTTTCAGAAACGTCTACAGGGCATGAACCTTATTTTGCAACGGGAGCAGGTGGCATGCTGCAAACCGTTTTATTTGGCTTTGGCGGTTTACATTTAACAGATGAAGGAATTGTTCAAAAAAATCCAATTTTACCAAAACAATGGAAATCTTTAACGCTAAAAGGTATTGGGATGAATAAGAAAAATTATTTTATAAAACATTAGTTTTTAGAATACACTTTTCGATTAATAATTGCAATTAAATTTTCACTACATTAGTTTTAAAATTAAAGTAATCTAAATTATTGCACCATGAAATCGGCTACCCTAAAACAAATTGCAAACGAATTAGGTTTGTCGGTAACCACAGTATCTAAAGCCCTTAACAACTATACAGACGTTAGTGCAAAAACAAAGCAGCGAGTCATAAATTTAGCTGCAAAACTAAATTACACCCCAAACTCATTTGCTTTAGGTTTACGTAAACAAGAATCAAAAACAATAGGTGTAATTATACCAGATAATGTTCATTACTTTTTTTCACGTATTATTAAAGGCGTTCTTGAGGTTGCCGAACAAAACAATTATTTGGTAATTGTTATGCAATCAAACGAAGATTACGAACTTGAAAAAAAGCAAATTGATTTGCTTATTAGTAAAGGTGTGGATGGTATTTTAATTTCATTATCTAATAAAACTCATAAGTTTGATCATTTAAATAAAATAATTAATAACGATATCCCGCTAATACTTTTCGACAAAATAGCTAAAACCGTTAATTGTTCTAAAGTAATTATTGATGATAGAAAAGCGGCTTATGAAGCGGTTACTCATTTAATAAAAAAAGGTTTCAAAAGAATTGCCCACTTTCGAGGCGATTTAAATCCGCAAAATTCCATTGATAGATTCTTAGGATATAAAAAAGCATTACAAGACAATAATATTGATTTTGATCCATCACTTGTATACCTGTGCAATAATAACTCAGATTTTGAAGATGGGTTTAAAACTGCGCAAAAACTACTAAGCGATCATGGAAAGAATGTTGACGCTCTGTTTACAGTGAACGATCTTCTTGCCATTGGAGCATTAAAATATTTTAATGACAACAACATAAATGTTCCAAAAAGAATAGCTTTAATTGGCTTTAGCAATTGGTTTATGTCTACTGTGGTTTCACCCTCCCTTTCAACTGTAGAACAACATGGCTTTGAAATGGGTAAACAATCTGCCACTCTATTATTTCATGAAATTAAATGCAAACAAAAGGGCGTTAAATTTGAACATCAAAAAATAGTTATGCAAACCGAATTAGTAATTCGAGATTCATGTTAATCCTTCTCAAATAAATGATTCCACTTCGAATTATTAAATTAAATTCTGCCATTAAAACCATAAATATCTTTTAGAATTAATTCATTACCATTCTCATCTTCAATGCTTAAATTATATCTAATTATTATTTTGGTATCAATAGGTGCATAATAATAAATAACCCAGGCATCACTTTCTTTCGTACCTAAACAACCATTAGAATATGCTTTACCTAAGGTTTTAGGATTAGTAGTTGGATGAATTAATTGTCCGTTTCTCAATCCATTTATTTCGGTTTCTATAAATGGAATTTGCGGTAATTTTGTTACTTTGTTGTCATCTCTTCGTGTAACATAATAGCGTTTACTATTAACAGGATTATAATAATCAGGATTTCTTATATGCCGAACAATTTTACCATTTCCAGTAATGGTTTTTAAATTGGTGATTCTTCCAGACATTTTTAAATATTTCTTTTCATTTCTGCCAACTCGTATCATAAAATCGTAAAGCTTAGTAGAATTTTCGAAAATGCGAAGTTTAAACTCAGGAATATTTATATCTATAGTTGTGTTTTTAAATGCGTTAAGAATCCTTGAAGTATGAATAGAATCGGGAATATTTATTACGGCTCCTTTTGGAAGAACAATCATTTTTTTTTGATCGTAAACAAAGGAATCACGGACTTTCATTATGTAATAATCGGTGTTTTGAAGGGTGTCGATAATCCAAGGATTATTTCTTACCAAAATATGTTCTGAAATTTTATATGAATTGATAGCATTATGATTTGCAACAATGGAATCTATATATTGAAAATACTGTTTTACCTGAATATTTCTAGAAACAATTATAGCTCTGACTGAATCTTTATAAATATAATTTTTGCTTGGATTCTTAATTATTGGATTATAAAAATCTAAAAACAAAGTAGTCATTAAAAAAACTAAAGTAATTAAAGTACTATTTATAATTCTGAAGGTCATCTTTCAACTATATAACACTGAAATTTGTTTTGATTGACACCGAATCAAGAATATATTACAGTTTCTCTTTTATAAAAAACTTAATAACATCAGCCGTAGTTACAATACCCACTAAGTTGTCGTCCTCAAGAATGGGAACCGCATGAAAATAGCCATTCGCCAAAGCTAGAGACACATCTTCTACTGTGGCTTTCGTTGTTAAAAAAAACGGTTTTCTAGTCATTATATCCTTGACATTCAATTCATTATAAACTTTTGCGTCATCATTCATTCCCGCTCCAGCTATATTATACATAAAGTCTATTAAGCTTATCATTCCTACCAACTTCCCGTTTTCGGTTACAGGAATATGATGATGGAAATTAGGTTTCTCATAGATATGTTTAACATCTATAATTTTTTGTTGTGGTGATACACAAACCACATCTTTTGTCATGATTGAAGTTACAGCCGCAGTTTTCATAAGCTCATTGTTTTATCGTTCTAATCTCTTTTAAAGTTACAGCAAATGCTCATGTTTACAAATGATTTAAATCATTTCAAAATATCATAATCCGTCTTATATTACAGTTGATAATCACGTTAAATACATAAATTATGAAAACTAAAACAATCATAGAGTTGCTCACTCTAAGTTCCAGCATTTATGTTTTGGCAAAAGAGACCAATCTTCTAGATAGAATTAACGAATATTCAGAGAAAGGAAAAGATGGCATAAACAAAATTCTTTCAGAATCACAACTTGATGAAAACGGCAATGAATTAGATTTTGCAGATAAGATAATTCTTAAAACACATGAGCTAAAAGAAGAGTTGTATGAAAAAATTGAAGAGTTAGTTATTCAGTTCTACAAAAAAATAAATGTAGCGCATACAGATGAAATTAAAGCACTTAATGAAAAACTCGAACAATGTAATGCTTCAATTGCTTTATTAGAAGCACGATTAAATAAATTAGAAACTCAATGAAATGGGAATTTTAACTGGTATTAGAAATAATTTTAAATCTATTTCCAGATACAATCAAATTTTAAGGGTATTATTAAAATATGGCTTTGAAGATTTGGTTTATTATCTAGATGAAAGAAAGCGCTATAAATTTATTCAAAACCTAATTCCTAATTCTTCAAAAAAACACGCACTATCATATACAAAATGGGCTAAAATGAGACTGGTTTGTGAAGAGCTTGGACCTACTTTTGTTAAGTTCGGACAAATTTTAAGTAACAGACCAGATTTAATTCCTTTAGAATTAACTTTTGAACTAGAAAAACTCCAAGATAATGTACCACCTATGTCTGAACAGGCATCAAAACTAGTTGTAGAAACAGAATTAAAAGACACCGTTGAAAACCTATTTGCATGGTTTGAGCCAACACCTTTTGCATCGGCCTCTATGGCTCAAGTACATAAAGTGACATTACATTCTGGTAAGCGTGTTGCCTTAAAAATTCAGCGCTCTGGAATTAATGAGGTGATTATTGAAGACATTAAAGTAATGTATAAAATTGCTGACGTCTTAGAAAGAAGAATTCCATCTTTAAAAAGTTTTGACCCCATCGGTTTGGTGAAAAATTTCGAATATTCAATACTGAAAGAGCTTGATTTTATAAATGAATCTATTAACGTACAGCGGTTTTATAATAATCTAGCAAAAGATGATTCGCCCGATCAGTATGCAGAAGCTCCCAAAGTTTATCCTGAATTCACAACCCGTAAAGTCTTAGCATTAGAATTTATTTCAGGAATTAAAATTGATAAAATAGCAGCGTTAAAAGCAAAAGATTTTGACACTAAAGTAATAGGTAGAAGACTTGCAATAAGTTACTATAAACAAATTTTTGAATATGGATTCTTCCATGCCGACCCACACCCAGGAAATTTACTAGTACTTCCAAATGGGCATATTTGTTATCTAGATTTTGGCATGATGGGAAGCATGTTGCCACGAGATATAGCCATTTTTGCCAGACTTTTTATTGCTATTACCAATAAAGATATCAAAAAAATTATTAAGGCTTTACAACAACTGTCAAATAATGTAGTGATTGAGAATATGAGAGATTTAGAATTTGATATTAATGAATTTGTTGAAAAATACTATGTGAGAGATATCCATGACAACGAAATGAGTACTATTTTGCTTGAACTTAAAGACATTATTATTGCACATGGTTTAAAAGTACCTACCTACTTTTTCCTTTTTGCCAGATCGTTAGTAACCATTGAAGGCGTTATAGAAAAACTCGACCCCACTTTAGAACAATTTGAAATTGTTAAACCTTTTTTAAGAAAAAGTGCATCTAAAAAATACAACCCAATAACGATGGGTATAAAAGTGGCCAATTCTTTAGTAGAACTTACAAATTACATTGAAGACTTTCCATCAGATTTAAAAAACGCCATCCGAAAAATAAACTCGGGCAAAATAAAAGTCGATTTAACACATAAAGGTATAGACCCTATGGTACATACGCTTCATAGAATAACTAAACTATTAATTATGGCTTTTATAATGGGAACACTTATAATTGGAGCTGCTTTATTTATAATTTTTGAAATAGTGCCTTTATGGAAAGGGATTTCTGTTTTGGGCATAGCGAGTATTACTTTGGCGCTATTTTTAGGCTATAATATGCTATCTAATATTAGAAAAGGAGATTATGATAATTAAAAAATATTTAATTAAAAAGACTGTCTAAAAATGGATTTTCCGAATTACCTGACCGCATAATAATCGGTGTTGATTCAGGTTTTAATATCTATACAGATATTAACGTCAAACTTCTAAAATTAATTAATTATATCCGCTTATTATTTTTCAGACAGCCTTTTTTGCTTATTCAATATTGCTTAAGATTTTGAAAATGCTTTTTTGAAATGATCAAAAGCCTCAGAGATTTCATTTTGAAAATGTTCTAATTTTGTTTCTTCTTTTTTCTTAGCGTATTTACCTTTAAACTTATCTATAAAAGAGTTAAAATCATATTTACCTTTTTCAAAAGAGCTTTTTGCATCTTTTTTATCTTTACTAAATTTTTGTTCTAAAATCTCTAACTGAATTTTAAATTGTTCAATTTCTATAAGCGTTAAAGCATACATTCTGCTTAAATATTCGTTCGTTTTAATTTTAACTTCAATATCGTGTAGAATTAAAAGCAATTGTTTTTTTTGTTTTTTAAAAATCTCTTTGGTTTCAGCTTTTCCTAAAGCCAATTGTACGCGAAGCTCATCAAACTTGGTATTAAGTTCTTCTATTTTTTCTTTAACTCCTTTAATTTTAAACTCGCTGTCGTGGATAAAGAGGTTAAACTTCTTTTTAACTTCTTCATACTTATCTTTTGCATCTGCTTTGCCTAATGCCGTCTGAACTTGAAATTCTTCTAAATTAAGAGCTGTTTTTCTAAGTGCACCAATTACATTATCAACAAATTGATTCTCTCGTATAGTTTTCATGATGATATAATTTATGATTCAACTAAATTTCGAAACATTTTACCACAAATGCAATGACGAATATCAGTCAGTACGATTACTTATCATAAATATTTAGCCCTAAATAAATTCTGAAAGAAACTCCAATTTACTCTTAATTGAAAATGTATGTTTAGATATTAGTATTTAAAGGAAAGTGTTGTTTAAGCAACTCATTATTTGTTAATGCAACTATGGTAGAATTATAACCCATTTTAAATACTTCGTCTAGATTTTTTTTATCAAAAATGCCAAATTTGCTTATTCCCGTAGGATATACTATCATATCACAAGTACTAAATTTTTCAAGATCTTCTTTAACGGTTTTTAATTTAAACGCACGTTCAACTACGTTATAAGTATGCTTTAAATCTGTAATAGGAATGGTGTCGTAACCATTTACATAAACACCAATTATTAAATCGCACTTTTCCTTTAATAATTCTACAGGAAAATTGTTTAGTGAACCACCATCCACATAGTAAGAATCTTCAATTTTTACAGGTGCAAATATACCCGGAAAAGCGGCTGAAGCTAAAATGGGTTTTATAAGTGGCCCTTTACTAAATGTTTTAAGTTCTCCTGTTAAAATATCTGCAGCAGTGATAATAAGTTTTTTATTCAAATAACTAAAATTATCATTTTTTAGATAGACGTTAAAATTTGAATAGAATTTTTCAGTATCTAAAAAACCAGGCTTATTTATCGCATATTTTTTAAAATCAAATAATTGGATGTCTTTAAAGAAAGTTAGCATAGCATCCCATTTATAGCCGTACGCATACAATGCACCAACAATAGCGCCAGCACTTGAACCAGCAATATGTGTTGGGAAAATACCATTTTCTTCCAAAGCCTTAATAGCACCAATATGAGCCGCTCCTCTCATACCTCCACCAGAAAGCACTAGTCCTATTTTCATTTTTTGTATTTATTTTAAAGTGACGCGTTTATGTATAAAAATAGTGTTTTATTATCAATAAATCTATTAAAATCACGACGAAGCACTCACATTTAAAATGATATTTATCAGCTAACTAACATGATTTTAATCATTTCAATTTCAACAATTTTCTGATACATTTAAAGATTAATCCTGTATTTAGAATGCTAAATGCCAATAATATATCGACCAAATTAAGCGCTTTTCTAATTGAAATTGGAGAGATGTCTTATTTTGCAGGACGATTTTTCAAGGAAGTTTTTAAACGACCATTTGAATTTAAGGAACTATTACGCCAATGTTATAATATGGGAAACCGTTCCTTGCTATTAGTTGGTATTACCGGGTTTATAATTGGGTTAGTTTTTACCTTACAAACCAGACCAACACTTATGGAATTTGGCGCCGTATCGTGGATGCCTTCTATGGTTGGAATATCTATTGTTAGAGAAATTGGGCCTGTAATTACGGCGCTTGTCTGCGCTGGCAGAATAGGATCTAGTATTGGTGCCGAATTAGGCTCTATGCGCGTTACAGAGCAAATTGACGCCATGGAAGTTTCAGGCACTAATCCGTTTAAATATTTAGTTGTAACGCGCATTCTAGCTGTAACTTTAATGTTGCCCTTGCTAGTTATTTTTGGCGATGTTATCGCTTTATTTGGTTCTGCATTAGTTGAAAACTTAAAAGGGGAGGTTGCCTTTTCTTTATATTTTAATCAGGTAGTTGAATCGATAGAATTTGGTGATATTTTACCTGCTACCATAAAATCTTTCTTCTTTGGTTTTGCAATTGGCCTTGTTGGCTGCTTTAAAGGGTATTACTGTGAAAAAGGAACTGAAGGTGTTGGAATAGCGGCAAATACAGCGGTTGTTTTTACATCATTACTATTGTTTGTAATAGATTTTATAGCTGTTTTTGTAACAGATATTTTTTATGAATTATGATCGAACAAGAAAACATAGCGCCAAAAACAACTGATTTGAAAGAGCGGGAAATTGTTCTTGAATTAAAAGATTTGCATAAAAGTTTTGGCGACAACCATGTGCTTAATGGTTTTAATATGACGTTACACAAAGGGGAAAACCTTGTAATTATGGGTAAATCTGGTTCAGGAAAATCGGTCATGATTAAGTGTCTTGTTGGTTTAATGGAACCCGATAGTGGATCAATAACGGTCATGCATAAAGATATAACGGCTTTAAATCAGGAAGCTTTAGATCATTTAAGAGCTGAGATTGGGTTTTTGTTTCAAGGAAGTGCCTTATATGATTCTATGACTGTGCGAGAGAATCTGGAATTTCCTTTAAGACGGCATAAAAAAAAGTTTGGGAAAGATGTCGATACTAACGCTTTAGTAATAGAAGCATTAAAAAACGTTGGGTTGGCACATGCTATCGATTTAATGCCATCAGAATTATCAGGAGGCATGCAGAGACGTATAGCATTAGCAAGAACACTTATTTTACAACCAAAAATTATTTTATACGATGAACCTACAAGTGGCTTAGACCCCATAACTGCAAAAGAAATAATTATTTTAATGCAAGATATTCAAAAAAAATACGGTACATCATCGCTAATTATTACTCATGACGTGGATTGCGCCAGGGTTACTGCAGAACGAATGATATTGCTAATTGATGGAATTGATTATGCTGTTGGAACTTTTAAGAAGTTATCCGAATCGAAAGATCCAAAAGTAATGGCGTTTTTTAAACAATAAATTGAAGCAAATGAAAAACACAGATTCACAAAAACTTAAATTGGGATTATTTGTTATCATAGGCACCATTCTGTTTATAATAGCGATTTATCTTATTGGACAGAAGGAAAGTATGTTTAAAAAAACATTTACTATTAGCGCCTATTTCCAAAATGTAAATGGTTTAAAAAAAGGAAATAATGTACGATATTCAGGAATAAATATTGGTACTGTTAATTCTATTGAGATGGTTAACGATTCCACTATAAAAGTAGCAATGAATATTGAAGAAAAAATAATAACTAATATTAAAAAAAATGCTATTGCTACCATAGGTTCTGATGGATTAGTTGGAAATATGATTGTGAGCATAATTCCGGGAGATGGTAAAGCTAGCACTATTGAAAATGGTGATATTATTAAATCTTACAGTAAAATTGGAGGAAGTGATATATTAAATACCCTGAACACTACGGGCGAAAACACAGTACTATTAACAGCAAAATTGCTCAAAGTAGCAGATGCTTTATCAGATGGTAAAGGAACTTTTGGAGTATTACTTAATGATACTATTATGGCAAAAGATTTAATGCAATCAGTTGAAAACCTTAAGGATGCTAGCAGTGGCGCCATATCTACAATTAATGAATTAAATAAAGTTATAACATCTATACAAAGTAATAAAGAAACTGTTTTAGGGATGGTTTTAAACGATTCAGTTTCTGGAAAAAAATTAAAAACTATAGTGAGTAATCTTGAAGCATCAAGCAAAGAAATTGAAAACGTCATAAATAATGCTCA